>OFLR01000011.1_pt1 | contig 202574 bp, 173 predicted proteins | sample 1540871 | NCBI WGS metagenome assembly OFLR01 (sample SAMEA4413043, study PRJEB24355) | metagenome | biome: human; feature: gut; material: faeces | place: United Kingdom | collected 2010
ACGCTGCTCCCTGCTGTACTTCGCCATAAGGGGGTGCTCCTCCCGATCGGGAAGTCCAAGAAAACGTCACCACCTCGTGCCGGATACTTTGACGGTACGTTCCACGCCGCCCGCATCGGTCACGCTGAAGCTGTCTCCCACGGACACATGCAGCATTTCGGAGAGCCGCTCCGAAATGATCGCGCCATTGTTGACCATGATCCGCTTCTCATGCGACGATCTATCGCGCAAGGTCAGATACGTGCCGAAATTATATGCGTCATCCGTGGCAAGCAGCGTAATCTGCTGTTCGTCGCTGTTTTTGCCGGATGTTTTCGACAATTCCTCGTAATGTGCGGCGATCGAGGAACTCACCGAATCCTTGTTCAACGCTTTTTTGAGCTCATCGATCTGAGCGGAATTCGTGCTCGACCGTTCGACCGCGATCAGATCGTAATGAATCAGTTCGTCGAACTGCCGCTCGCCTATCTGACCGATGGACGCCTGCACGCCAAGTCCTGCGGTGAGCAGCGACACAGCGCCGCAAACGCCGAATATGGTCATGAACATACGCATCTTGTAACGGAAGATGTTGCGCGCAGTCACTTTACGGGTGAAGTTGAGCCTATTCCAGATCGGCGTAACACGCTCCAGGAAAATCTTGGAGCCTTTCGCCGGTGGCTTCGGTAGGAGCAGGGCAGCCGGCTTCTCGCGCAACTCCCGTGAGGCGACGATCCATGTGGGCACGACCGCGCTCATCCAGGCCAGCAGGAACGAAACCAATGTGACCCACGGGTGAAATCCAAGCTTGATGGAGGGCATGGTGAAACCACTGCTGTAGGCGTGCTCCACGATGAGCGGAAGCACCGTATGCCCGGCCGGCACACCGATGACGGTTCCAGTGGTCGAAGCCGTGAAACCGTAGACCGTGAATTTGAGCATCACATCGCCGTTCGTATAACCGAGGGCTTTCAGCGTGCCGGAATTCGTACGCTCCTCGTCCACCATGCGCCCCATGGTGGTGAAGGTGACGAGCGCTGCGACGAAATACAGGAAAATCGGGAAGATGTTCGCCAGCTTGCCGATGATGTTCACAATGACCATGTAGACGCGGTAGCCCTGCGAGGTGAGCCCTTCACGCCTGCCGCTGACCGAGTATGCGGGAACGGTAAGGTTGTCGGCCTGTTCCTGCGCCAGTTCGATCCGTGTTTTCGCCTCGGCTATTTTCTTTTCGGCTTTCGGTTTGTTGCTGTTGAATTCGGCGAGTTTGCTCTCGTACTCTTCTTCGGCCTTCTCGATGCTTCGTCGGCCTTCGATGAGCTGTTCGGCTCCGTCTACGGCCGTACTACTTGCCTGCGAGGCCACCTGGCCAAGTTGCGCCTGCTTGTTGGCTATGAGGTTGGAGGCCTGTGCAAGATTGTCGGCGTTGTTCTGGTATTCCTGCGATCCTTGTTCAAGCTGGTTCACGCCATCCTGATACTGCTGAAGACCGTTGTTGTATTCTTCCAGCCGCTCATTGTATTCCTGCACGGACGTGTTGTATTGGCCCAGCACCGTCTCGTACCGTTGCTTGAGTTGTTCGTATACCGCTCCCGTGGTGCCGACCCGTTCCATCTTGTTCAACATGGCTGCGGCCTGGTCGAGCATGGTTTTGGTGAGTTCAAGCTGGGTGCGAGCGTCATCGAGCTGCGATTTGGCGTCGGAAAGCTTGTTCCATGATTCGGAGAGCCGGTCTTGTCCTTCGACGAGTTTCGTCTGCGCCGACTGCAGTTGCACTTGGCCGGCCGCGACCGACGCGTTGGCCGCGGCGATCTGCGATTGTGCCGACGCAAGCTGTGCGATGGCCGCGGAACCTTCCTGCACCATGGTCGTTTCGCCTTCGCTCATCTGGTCCTTGGCGCTTGCGATCTGCGCTTTGGCATCGGCAAGCTGCGCTTCCGCGTCGGCGAGCTGCTGTTCGGAATCCTTGACCTGCTGTCTGGCCTGATCGATTTTCTCCTGCTGCTGCTCACGGATGCTCGACTCTCGTGCTTCCGGTTGGCCGGCAAGAAGTTTGACGAGTTGGTCCTTGTGTTTCTGTATGCGGTCGCAGTAATCATCCGTCCAATAGTTGAGATGTTCAGTATCGTTGTAGACGATGCGTGCGATCATCGTCACCTCGGAGTCGAATTCCGACGGCATGGCCACGGCGTATGAGGTCAGTGTGCCGCTGCCGGATGTGGACTGGCCCATGTTCAGTCCGGATACGATTTCGCTTGCGCGCACGAAACCAACGACTTCGAAGCGATGATGACGCAATATGGTACTGCCGGAGATGTCGGCTTTTTCAGTGACGTCAAGCGTGCTGCCCACAGCGAATGCGCTCCGCTGGTTCAGGTCAAGGACGATTTCTCCCTGCCGTTTCGGCATCCTGCCCTCCACCACGTCATAGGTGGAGATATGTTCCGGTTTCGAGAAGACGCGCATGCTGGAATCGGTGCCCTTGATGACAACGTCTTTGAAATAACCGTATTCGATGCCTCTGACGCCGTCAGCCCTGCCAATGACGTCCTTATCGTCTTCGGACAGTCCATACGTGGATACGACCGTAACGTCGGCAAGATTGTTGCGCCCGTAGAATTCGGCACCGGTGGCCTGCATGTCCGGACCGGCCACTTTGAGACCGACCAGGGCGAACGAGCCCAATGCCATCAGGCAGACGATCGAAACGAATCGTCCTATCGAGCCGGACAGTGTCTGACGAATGTCCTTCCATAGGATGCGTTTCACCATTCGAGGTCCTGAATGTCCATGGGATGCTCGTTGGTCTCGACCGCGGTGACACGGCCGTCATGCATGCGGATCACACGATCGGCGATCGGCGCGATGGCGGAATTATGCGTCACGATCACCACCGTCGCACCATTCTCACGACTCATATCCTGCAAAATCCGCAACACCTGCTTCCCCGTGTTGTAATCCAACGCGCCCGTCGGCTCATCGCACAACAGGATCTTCGGATTCTTGGCCACCGCACGCGCGATCGCCACACGCTGCTGCTCGCCGCCCGACAACTGCGCAGGAAAATTATCCACACGGTCAGCAAGCCCCACGTCCGCCAACGCCTTCACCGGATCCATGGCATCGGCCACGATTTGCGAGGCCAGTTCCACGTTCTCCCTGGCCGTCAGATTGGCGACCAGATTGTAGAACTGGAACACGAAACCGATGTCCGTACGCCGATAGGCCGTCAACTGCTTGGCCGAATAGTCAGAGATGTCCCGCCCGTCGATGACGACCCTGCCCTCGGAATTGGTGTCCATACCGCCCAGAATGTTGAGCACCGTCGACTTGCCCGCACCCGAAGCGCCCAGAATGATCGCCAGCTCACCCTTCTCGATGCCGAAACTCACATCATCGTTCGCAACGATGGTCGTGGAACCCATCTGATAACGCTTGGAGCTATGCACCATCTCGATATACGCCATTGACGTATCGCCTCCATCAATAGACAACATGTTGATTTAATTTCCGCATGATTGTATCTTTCCCGACATGAACAGAACAATGATCATTTCCCCTGAAACCGTTCAGTTTAGACGATTTACGGAAAACTGTTGACTACCACTGGAATGCACAACATGTTGATTTAAACTGGCAGGCATGGTACGACAACGACAAACCAAAACGGAAGCGAAAATCAAAGCGGCGTTCACCACGCTCGTCAAGAACAAAGGCTTCGACGCGATGACCGTCAGCGACCTGGCTCGCGAGGCGGACATCAATCGCGGCACCTTCTACATGCACTATGTCGACAAATTCGACCTGCGCGACCAGCTGCTCGACGACGTCATCGCAGATCTGGCCGCAATACTCATCCCGGAATCAGACGATGACAACGAGCCGCTCGATGTCGAAGACATCATTAAATCCCGCAACCTCGTATCCGCCATGCGCTATCTCAAACGAGACTATGCGTTCTTCGATGCCATCTCCAGCAGCGGCAACGACATGCAGCTGTACGAGCGCGTCAAGGACGTCATCAAGCAACTGCTGCTCGGGCAGGTGTCACGACTGCGAAAGGCACCGGATGACACACCGGGCATCCCCGGGGAATACGCCATGGAGATCCTCGTCTCATCCACTTCGTCCATATTGTGGTTGTGGCTACGCCGCGGCTGCCAGGAATCGCCGGAAACCATCTCAGGCATCATCGAACGCAGCAAATCCATCGCCCCCGTGGACATACTGCGTTGAAACCGTCGGTTGAATACTTGACATCCCCGCAATGCACACCGCACAATCGTGAAATATCGGGAAACTATGCTGTCGTTCCATCAGTAGGGTCGTAGGGTTCAACTACGGGAAAGGTGGCATTCATGAAAAGCCGTCCGATCATCGGCATCACTCCCCTGTTCGATTACGAACGGGACAGCCTGTGGCTGTTACCCGGATACATGGACGGCATCGAGGAGGCAGGCGGACTGCCGATCATGCTGCCGCTAACCTCCGATGACCATGAAATCCGCCAGTTGGCCGATATGTGCGACGGCATCCTGTTCACCGGCGGGCAGGACGTGAATCCAACGCTCTACGGCGAGAAGGTCACACCCGAATATCAGGCGACGAAGCCGGAACTGAGCGCCGAACGTGATGCGATGGAGCCACCGCTGCTTGACACGATGATCCGGCTCGACAAACCGGTGTTGGGGATCTGCCGCGGCATTCAGCTGATCAACGCCTGCCTTGGAGGCACGCTGTGGCGTGATCTGCCGAGCGAACATCCGAGCGATGTGAAGCATCATATGATGAAGCCCCCATACGATGCATTCGGCCATGACGTGACCGTGGAACCGGGCACGCCGCTGGACGATATGCTCAATGGCATGCCGCAATCGCAGGTCGACGAGTCAACCATGAAACGCAACGACGACGGCAACTGGTCGATCGCCGTCAACAGTTACCATCATCAGGCCGTACGGACCGTCGCACCGACGCTGAAGGTCATGGCGACGGCCACGGACGGCATCACGGAAGCCGTATACCGGCCGGAATCCCGATTCCTGTGGGCGGTGCAGTGGCATCCGGAATTTTTGCACAACGTCGATGCGCGCAGCCGTGCCATCTTCTCCGAGTTCGTCAATGCGGCACGGCGATAACCCCCTGCTTCCAGCATTCCGCTTACGCCACCCCGTTACGCTACACTGACGAACAGCAGATACACGCTTTACGAGGAAGGTTCCCCATGGTCAATGCAGTCCCCGCCATCACCGACGTCATTTTCGATTTCTGCGGAGTCGTGGTCGATTGGCAGTCTCGCGCGGGGCTGGAAGGACATTACCCGCAGGAGCTGGTGGATCGCATCTGCTCGGATGACGACGAGTTCGGCTTCTTTGACTATGAGGACCGCATGGACCATGGCGCTTCCCTGGCTGAGGTGCTACCAAGCGTCGAGCAGGACCACGGCAAGGAGATCGCCGATATTTTCGAGGATTACATCACGCGTTACGACGATTCCCTGGTTCGCCTGCTGCCCGGCTCGGAACGGCTGCTACGCGACCTGAAAGCCGCCGGTTATGGCGTATGGGGGCTTACGAACTGGTCGTACGAGACCATTCATTTCGCCTTCGAGAAGTTTCCGCAGCTTACGGAAATTCTCGACGGCACGGTCGTGTCGGGCGAGGAGAAGATGTTCAAGCCCAACGCCGATTTCTACGAGCTGGCACTGCAACGTTTTGGCATCGAAGCCGAAAGGTCGGTATTCTTCGATGACACCGCGAAGAACGTGGACGGAGCCGGCAAGGTGGGCATCCACGCCTTCCGCTTCGTCGATGCCGAACAGGCTCGCAAGGACCTTGCATCTTTGGGAGTGCGGATCTGATCGTCCGGGCATAGTCATTCCGCCATGGTCGCGATATGCCGATGGCGGAATGCATCCGTCCACAATGCAGAAACCGAACGTTATAAACTGCTCTTTCGTAAATAGCCGCTGCTATAAATGGGTGTTATGACTCTCCTACAGTTGAAGTACATCGTCAAAATCGTCGAATGCGGCTCCATGAACGAAGCCTCGCACGAGCTGTACGTGTCGCAGCCGGCGTTGAGTTCCTCGGTGAAGGAACTCGAGAACGAGCTGGGCATCGAGATCTTCACCCGCTCGTCCCAAGGAATCGCGTTGACCGTGGATGGCGCGGAATTCCTCACCTACGCTCGTCAGGTGCTCGATCAGGCTTCCCTGCTGGAGGAGCGCTATAAGAACGCGAAGCCGCGCAAGCAGCTGTGCTCCGTATCCACGCAGCATTACATGTTCGCCGTCGAGGCGTTCGTGGAGATGATCAGTTCCATTAAGTCCGATGAATACGAGTTCACGATCCGCGAGACCCGCACGAAGGACATCATCAACCAGGTCGCCAACATGCTGTCGGAGATCGGCATCATCTACCTGTCCGACTTCAACAAGGACGTCATCGGCAAGATGTTGCGCGAGAAGCATCTTGAATTCCATCCGTTGTTCCGCGCGCCGCTGCATGTATTCATCTCACGCAGCAATCCGCTGGCCGGCAAGAAGAAGGTCACGATGGAAGACCTGAAGCCATTCCCGTTCATTCAATACGAGCAGGGCGAGGAAGGCAGCTTCTTCTTCGCCGAGGAAGCGGTCTGGCCGGAATACTCCCCCAAGCAGATCAACGTGACCGATCGTGCCACGATCCTGAACTTCATCATCGGTTTGAATGGTTACACGGTGTGCACCGGCATCGACAACGGCGACCTCAACAACGAGAAGATCGTGACCGTGCCGCTCGACACCGACGAGACGATGCTGGTCGGCTGGATCACCAACGAGCGTGCGAAGCTGTCGAAGGCGGCCGAAAACTATCTTGAAAAACTCAAGTCGGTCGTCGCCGACCACGGATACAATCTCATCGATTAACAAAGATCCTCCTTCATCGTGAAGGAGGATCTTCCATATTCGGTAAGTATCGAGCGGTCAGGCGCCATACCGTTCGAGATAGGAGTCGGCTGCGGCCTTGATCTCCGGCGTGACATACGGGGCGCCGTCCGCGGTCTCGATGTGCTGTCCGGCTTCGAAGATCTCTTTCACGTTGGCGATGGCGAACACCGGGAAGCCGAATTCCGCTTCGACGGCTTTCACTGCGGAGGTGTCGGAATCCTTGGTCTTCTCCATACGGTCCACGGACAGCACCAAGCCCACGACTTCGACGTTCGCTTCGGCCTTCAGCTTCGGAATGACCTCGCGTACGGCGGTGCCTGCGGTCATCACGTCATCGACGAGCAGCACCTTCATGCCGTCGGTCAGTTGGGTGCCGACCATCATGCCGCCGTCGCCGTGATCCTTCTTCTCTTTGCGGTCGAACGTGTAGCCGACTTCCATGCCGTGCCCGGCCGTCAGGGCGATGGCGGTGGAGACGCCCAGCGGAATGCCCTTATAAGCCGGACCGAATACGGTGTCGATGTCTTTCGGCAGATTGCCGGCTTCGATTTCGGCTGCGATCTTTTCAGCATAGAATGCGCCGAGTGTCGCGATTTTCCTGCCGTCGTTGAAGGCGCCGGCGTTGATGAAGTACGGGGACTTGCGGCCGGACTTCAATGTGAATTCACCGAACTTCAACGCCTGCGACTCCAGCAGGAATTCGGTAAAACGGTGGTCAAGGGATTCCATAGTCACTCCTTCATGCGATGAATGGTCGTTAGCGCCAGGTTTCACCCTTGGCGAGCTTGTCAGCCAGTTCCGGACGTGCGTCAAGCAGGGCGTCAAGTTCGCGGGCCACACGCAGAGGCGCGGTCGGCTCGAACAACGCGGCCGCACCGACTTCCACGGCGTTGGCGCCTGCATACAGATATTCAAGCGCCTTTTCGCCGGAATCAATGCCACCGATGCCGATGATCGGAACCTCAGGCAACGCAGTGCGCACGCGCCACACGGCGGCAAGACCCACCGGCAATACGGCCGGACCGGACACGCCGCCGGTCACATGCGTGATGATCGGCTCGCCAGTACGAATGTCGATACGCATGCCGAGCAATGTGTTGATCAGGCTCAGCGCGTCGGCACCGCTTTCCACGGCCGCACGTGCCGGAACGGTGATGTCGGTGACGTTCGGAGTGAGCTTGACAATCATCTTCTTATCGGTAATCTTGCGCAGGCGAGTAATCAGACGGCTCAACGCCACCGGATCGGTGCCCACGCTCATGCCGCCGGCGGATACGTTCGGGCAACTCACGTTGATTTCCAGCATATCGGCTGGTGAATCGTTGAGCTTGGCCACGACTTCGGCATAATCGTCATCGCAGTGGCCTGCCACATTGGCAATGACATTCGCGTTGATGGCCTTCAGTTTGGGCAGGTCATCCTCCAGATAGTGGTCGACGCCCGGATTCTGCAGACCGACCGCATTGATGTTGCTGGACGGGCCTTCGGCGGTGCGGATGCCCGGATTGCCCTCCCATGGCACCGGAGAGACGCCCTTGGTGGTGACCGCCCCAAGCTGGCTCACATCATAGAACCAACGCACAGCCGCGTATTGGAACGTGCCGGAAGCGGTGGCGACCGGATTCTTCCATGGAACGCCCGCCACCTGGGTGGGGTGCTTCCACTCGTATCGTTCGTACAGATTGCCGTGCTGCATGTTGTCAGTCGTCATGCCTTCACTCACCCCATCCCAAACGTTCGCGTGTGAACACCGGTCCATCGGAGCATACTTTCAGTCGTCCGTCCAACGTGTCGACCGTGCACAGCACGCACGTACCGTATCCACAGCCCATGCGCTGCTCGAGACTCAGCTGGCATTCGATGCCGCGCTTGGCCGCCCACGCCGCCACGGCCTTCATCATCGGCAGTGGCCCGCAGGAAAGGATGACCGGCTTCAGTTCCCCGTTCATGAGTTCATCCGAAATTCGGTCAAGCAAGGTGATGACGTTGCCTTCGGACTCATCGATGCTGTACACCGAATCGGCATATCTGCCCACGTATTCGTCGCCGAAATGCACGTTGCGGTAGCCGAATACGGCAGTGCTTGTCGCGCCCTGCATGCCGGCGATGGCCTGTGCGGCCCGTACTAGCGGCGGTACGCCGAGACCGCCGGCGACCAATACGTAATTGGCCGGCTCCTTGGTCTTGAACGAGTTGCCCAAGGGCCCCATCACACGCACAGCGTCTCCGGCTTGCAGCTTCGCGAATTCAGCGGTGCCCTTGCCTACCACGGCAAACATCAGGCTTACTTCGTCGCCGTTGACCTCGGCCACGCCGAACGGACGCGGCATGAGCTTGGTCGGATCATTGGAATACACATCGACGAACTGCGCCGGCTTAGCATGGCTGGCGATGTATTCGTCTCGGAAGGTCAGGCGATAGACGCCGTCGGTCAGTTCCCGGTTATCAACGATCTCGACCTCGTGGCGGCTTGGAAAGAAGCCGGCCTCAGTCGCCTCGGCGACGGTCGGAGCGAACGTTGTTGCGGTGGTCATGGACTCCCTCTCTGTTGCGTTCGATGGTTTGGCTTGAAAAATTACGAATTTGGCTTGGCTCGCCTGGACTCATGGTAGGACCGCGCGCAGATTGTCGCGCATGTCCTTGGCGGCTTCGCGGGCCGATTCGGCGACCAGTTCAAGCACGGATTCGGCGCTCATGCCGTCGGAATACTTGCCGGACTTCATCCATGCGCCGATAATGCCACGGGACGAGTTGACCAGTGCCCCGGAACCGTCCTTGTCGAACATGCCGGCCACACCCTGTGCGGTGCCGCCCTGGGCTCCATATCCCGGCACCAGGAAGAAGGTGTGCGGCATGCGGGCGCGCAGCGCCTTGCCCTCCTCCGGATGCGTGGCGCCGACCACGGCTCCGACTCGGGAATAGCCGTTCCTGCCGATGGTTTCGGCACCCCAGCCTTCGATCAGGTCGGCGACGTGTTCGTACACGCGTTCGCCGGAGGCAAGCTCCAATTCCTGCAATTCGCTGCTGGACGGGTTGGAGGTGCGTACCAGTACGAAGATGTCCTTGTCGGTGGCGGCGGCCGCATCGACGAATGGGGTGATGCCGTCGGTGCCAAGATATGGGTTCACGGTCACGGCGTCCTCATGCCATGGATCGAAGACGGTTCCCTGCTCCGCCACGCCGCTCAGATGGTGCGCATATGCAGCCGCAGTGGAGCCGATGTCGCCACGTTTGACGTCGCCGAGCACGTACAGGCCCTGCTGCTTGGCATATTCGCAAGTCATGGTGTAGGCGTCGATGCCTGCCGGACCGAGAGCCTCATACATGGCGATCTGCGGCTTGACGGCCGGCACGATGTCGGCCACGGCGTCGATGACGGCACGGTTGAATTCGAAGAAGGCGACGGACAGCTGAGCAGCGGGCGCCTCTGCGGGATCTTCGACCTGTTCGGCGATTTCGTCGGCGAAGTCCGACACAATCTGTGCCGGCACGAGGGCTTCGGTCGGGTCCAGTCCGACGACGCTCGGATTCTGCTTGGATTCGATCGCTTCGATCAGACGGTCCATCAATCCTCCTTGTTGATGCGGCTGAAGGCCAGCTTCGAGCCGATGACGGTAGCCAGCGGACGGCCGGTGACATGCCATCCGCCAAATGGGGTATTGCGTGCCGAGGAATGGAACTTTTCCGGGTCGACGATCCATTCCTCGGTGGTGTCGAGCACCACCAAGTCTACATTTTCGGGGTGCGCGACCTTACCGAGGTCAAGCACTCGCTTGGTGTTGGAATCACTAGGAACCGCATCGGCGTTCTCGTCGAGCAACACGGTCATGTCGGTGTTCTCGTGGCCCATGAGCGTTGCCGGACCGGTCGCCATGAGTTCGATGAGTCGCTCATCGGAAATGTGACCGCCGTCGACGAGCACCTTATGGCACACGCCATAGGCGCACTCGAGGCCGATGATGCCGTTGGGGGCGTCGAGGAAGCCGAGTTCCTTCTCTTCCATGGTGTGCGGCGCGTGATCGGTGGCCAAAAGATCGACCGTGCCGTCGGCCACGGCCGCAATGGTGGCCTGTCGATCGGCTTCGGAGCGAAGCGGCGGATTCATCTTGGCGAGCGTGCCGTATTCCAGCAACGCTTCATCACACAGTGCAATGTAGTGCGGCGCGGTTTCGCAGGTGATCGGCAGCCCCTCGGCCTTGGCTTTGCGAATCGCATCGAATGAGATTGCGGTGCTCACATGCTGGAAATGCACGTGCACGCCGGTTCTGCGTGCCATCTCGATGTCACGTTCGACGATTCTCAATTCGGTGTCCTCCGGGATGCCGGGCACACCGAGTTTGCGCGAGACCGGGCCGTCGTTGACCGCACCGGTGTCGTGATGTTCGCAATGCTCGATCAGGTACAGACCGGACTCCTTGACATTGGTGAATACCTGGTCAAGAATCTCCGGGGTGACGGCGGAACCGTCGTCGCTGATGGCGGTCACCGGATGGGCCAGCTGGTAGGGGTCCTTCCCATCATCGCCATGCCCCGGCAGGTAGCCGATCCAGTCGGCCACATCGGTAGCCTCCTTGCCGGCACGACCCTTGGACGCACATACGCACAAATCGTAGCGGACCGGCAGTTTCACATCATGGACCGCTTCGTAATGTTGCAGATAATCGATGACGGTATCGTAACCGGCATCAAGCACCTCGGAAGCGCCCTGCTGACCGGCCTTGACCTTCACGCCATCCATGGCGGGAACGGTGTTCGGCATGATGAGTACGTTCGTGTAACCACCTGAAGCGGCTGCGGTGCAACCGGACACCATCGATTCCTTGTAGGTCTGCCCGGGATCGCGGAAGTGCACATGCGGGTCTTCGAAGCCCGGCGCGATGGTCATGGCTGAGGCGTCGACGGTCTCGTCGGTGTCGGCAGGAACGATCAGGTCGATGACTTCGCCGGTATTCCAGACCTTGATGTCGTGAAGGGTGAGGGCCATGGGTCAGAACTTCGCTTCCTCATCGCAGTAATCGCAACGGTATTCGGCACGGTCGGAGTGTACCAGATGGAACATCTGCACGGCCGGTTCGGTGGTGGTCACGCAACGTGGATTCACGCATTTGATGATGTTGACGACATGCTCCGGCAGCGTCGGCTGCTTCTTTTCGACGATCTTGCCGCCACGCACCACGCCAACGGTTGCGGTGCGGGCCACGAGGCCAAGCACATCCAGGTTGACGGCTTCGGTCTCATCTTCGATCTTGATGATGTCCTTCGTACCATACATATGGCTGTCGGTGTTCATGATCAACGCGAGTTTGGTCTTGGACGGGTCGATTTTCAAGTATTCGAGCACCTTGAGCGCAGTGCCGGCAGGCACGTGATCGATGATGATGCCATTCTGAATGCTAGTGACTTCCATCAGGCCGCAACCTCCTCCGATTCAAGCGGTTCGTATCCCGGCAGTCTGTCGCCGACCACCGAGCTTTCCAATGCCATACGCATAAGCATGCCGTTCTTGACCTGCTCGAAGTAGGCGGCGCGGGGATCGTCATCGACTTCAACTGCGATTTCATTGACTCGCGGCAGCGGATGCAGCACGGCCATGTCCTTCTTGGCGAGGCTCATCTTGGCTTCGTCGAGAATATAGGTATCACGCAGACGCAGGTAGTCATCCTCGTTGAAGAAGCGTTCCTTCTGCACACGGGTCATATACAGCACGTCAAGGTCGCCGATTACGGAAGCCAGGTCCTTGACCTCCGTGTAGGAGCAGGATTCGGTGGCATCGATACGGTCGAGCACATAACGCGGAGTCTTGAGCTCGTCAGGGCTGATAAGTACGAAGTTCACGTTACCGAAGCGGCACAGCGTTTCGATCAGGGAGTGCACGGTGCGACCGAACGTCAAATCGCCGCACAATCCGACGGTCAGGTTGGTGATGCGTCCGAAACGGGACTGCAGGGTGGCTAGGTCGGCAAGGGTCTGTGTCGGGTGCATGTGCCCGCCATCGCCGGCATTGATGACCGGCACGGATGCTGCGCGAGAAGCCACGAGCGCGGCGCCCTCCTTCGGATGGCGGATGGCGACCACATCAACGTAATTGGAAACGGTCTTCAGGGTATCGGCAATGGTCTCGCCCTTGGTCACGGAGGCGAGCTGGGCGCCGGCAAAACCGATCACCTTGCCACCGAGTCGCAACATGGCGGTTTCGAAGCTCAGTCGGGTACGCGTGCTCGGCTCATAAAACAAAGTGGCAAGCACCCTGCCTTCACAGGTGTGCGCCACTTCCTTGCGATGGGAATCGATGTACTGCGCCTTGTGCAGCAGTTCCTGAATCTGACGAATGGAAAGATCGTCAAGAGTGATGACGCTTTTTCCGACCATCGGCGTCTCTGTCGCCGGTTCGAGTACTGAGGACAACGGCTCACCTTTCATGCAACTTGTAGTTGAAGGTGGCCACCCGAAGTGACCTAGCCAACTATAGCCTGAACCACTGACCCTCCCATTCACCGCGTGTTCATGATTCCTAGCCCTCAGGCTCCTCCAGTCGGATGCCAAGACTGGCGGCGAAGGACTGGGCAAGTTGGGAGATCTGATCTACGAGCATGGTGGTGCCGCGCAAGCCGGCGACGTCGTGAATCTCCTGCAGTTCTGCGCCACGTAGATCAACGTCATCGGCCACGGCATGCTGCAGATTGATGGCATGAATCGTGGTACCGGAGAACGCGATGCGTCCCAGCACCGCATGAGCCGCATCGAAATCGTCGATCACGCAATCCTGAAAGACCACATCGTGCCACTTGGCGCCACGCAAGTTAAGATAGCCAAACCGGCAGCCTGTGAATATGACGGATCGAGTCTCACAATCCCAAGCGTCGCAGGCACCGAACCGACAGTGTTCAAAGGTGCTTGAGCATATGGACGCGTTCACGAACGACGAGTGCACCATGCCGCAGCCGGCGAACCTCGTACTGGTGATGGCTGCATGGTCGAACAACACCGTTTCGAACGTCAGGTTTTCCAGAGAGCAGTCCAGAAAGGTGGTCAACGTCCAATCCGAGATTGCATCGGCGGCATGTTGCCCTTCAATGCGGATGGTGTCATAGAAGCCTTCCGGCTCGACCGCGCCCATACGCATCTCAGCCAATACGGACGGCTTCTTCAGCGTGGGCACGCGAGGAGCAACGGTCTTCTTCACACGAGAATCTGGTAGCATCACAATCTTCCCTGTCCGAATATGGCGACACTCCCCAGTGTATTCGCATGACCATGCGCCTATGTTTTATCTATGAACCTATACATAGAATGTCAAACTGCAGCAGGAGTATTGTCCTTATGAGCAACGTAAGCAATTCAACGAAGAAACCCATTTCCAAAAGCGCAATCACGGCAATCGTATTCGCCGTGATTTCCATTCCGCTGGCATTTGGCAAACCGGTACTGGCCAAATTCTTCTGTTCGATTTTCGTAGACGTGTCCATCGTATTCGCCGTCATCTCGCTGGTAACGGTATTCGGTACACGCAAACACGGCAATGCGATACTCGCCGTCTGCTCCGCGGTTTTCGTGGCATTGGTGGCCATTGTGCTGTCGATGTACGTGCACTGACCCTCCGACACACTACGACATACCCCTTAAATCGCTATCTGCCCGCCGTGTGAGCATTGCGACGAATAATCCGAGTGCCCGATTTTGAAAAGGGTCGTAAAACAGACGTTTCTCGAATCAGATTAATATGGTCACTCGTTTTTCCGCTCACACGGCGGGCAGATAACGATTTAGGGGTATTGGGTTGGCTGGCATGTCATGCGCGACCATAAAAGAGTCGCTCCATTACGTCGCGACTCTTGCGCATTACGGCAAGCAGATCGTTTTCGAAATGCTGACCGCGGTTCGCGTCGTAGCCCAGATAGATCGCAATGCCTCCGAGTGAGTACGTGTCATCAGGCAAAATGTCGGCCTGATTGACACGCCCGCTCCACAGATAGCTGCCGTTGCGGGCCGCGGTGCACATGCGCCACGCCTTGCGCAATATGACGGCATCTCCGGCGTCAATCAACCTGCGACGTTCCAGCTCGTCAAGCGCTTCCAACGTACCGTTGACGCACAAGTTCGCATTCTCCCCCGCATGTTGCAGCTGCAATAGCTGAATGGTCCACTCCACGTCGGACAGACCGCCTTTGCCAAGTTTCAGATGGCGCTCCCTACGCACGCCGCGCGGTAGGCGTTCAGCCTCCATGCGAGCCTTGAGCTTACGGATTTCGGCGATTTGCGTTTCGGTCAGATCCGTCTTCGGATAGCGCAGCGGATTGGCAATGTTGACAAGAAAATCCTCGGCCAGTGCGACGTCACCGGCGGCATGGCGGGCACGCAACAGCGCCTGATGCTCCCACGTGCTGGCCCATGAACGGTAGTACTCCTCGCACGATGCGTAGGAGCGTACCAATGGGCCGTTCTTGCCTTCCGGGCGCAGGTCCATGTCGAGTTCGATCTTCGGCTCGAAGGTGGTAGGACCTTGCAGGATGGCACGCAAATCCTCTTGCACCTTGCGCGCGAATAGGTTGGCTTGACCATCGTCAGCCTCTTCGGTCGGACGGTAGATGATGATCACGTCGGCGTCGGAGCTGAAATTCACCTCCCTGCCGCCGTAACGGCCCATGCCGATGACGGTGATTGCGGCCGGCGCTTCATCAAACCGCATTTCGTCAAGCTGATGGCGGATAGCCCACCGCAACGACGCCTCGATGATGGCGTCATACACGTCGGTCATGCCGGCCAACGAAGTTGCGTCGTCGGTCACGCCGCTCATCCAAGCCAGGCCGATGCGTTCGATCTCATGCCTGCGCATGACACGTACCGAATTCGCGAAATCGTTGATGCTGCCTGCATTACGTTCCAGTGCGGCCTTGGTCTGAATGTCAAGGCTTTCACGCGTACGGGGTTTGAGTTCCTCATCGTTGCCGAGCCAGGTAACCGATTCGACCGATTTGTTGAGTGCATCGCCGAGAAACCGGGAATTTGAAAGCACATGGCACAGGCGTTGCGCCGCGGATGGCGAATCGCGCAGGAATCCGAGGTATTCGCTTTCCGTGCCGAAGTTCTCTTCGAGCTTGCGCCAGTTGAGCAGGCCCATGTCGGGATTCTGCCCTTCTCCAAGCCACTGCAGCACAGCCGGGAGCAGGATCCGGTTGATCTTTGCGGCACGGGATATACCGGCGGTAAGCGCTACGACGTGGCGCATGGCGGCGTCGGCGTCGGCGAATCCTATGGATTCGAAACGCTCGTGTGCGGCCTTCTCCGACAGTTCGACCTGCTCGTCATCCAAGCCGGCATTGATCGGCAACATCGGGCGATAGTAGATGTCCATGTGCAGGTGGCGTACTTCGCGGCGGGTCTCGTCGTATTTGTCGACAAGTTCTTCCGGATGCAGGTGGAAGGCACGCGCGAGCCTGCGCAATTCGAGATTCCGGTTCAACGCGTCCACATCGACGTCACGCTTGCGCTCGATGCCGCCGAGACCGGCGTTGCCAAGATCCGGGAACAGATGCGTGCGTTTCAGGGCCCACATTTGCTGCCGGTGTTCCATCACTCGTTCAAAGCGATAGTCCCAGGAAAGTTTTTTTGCCTGCTTGCGCGACACATACCCGCCATCGGCCAGCGCCTGCAACGATTCCAAGGTGGAGCGGGTACGCAGCGATTCGTCGGAACGACCATGCACGAGCTGGAGCATCTGCACGGTGAATTCCACATCACGCAGACCTCCGCGACCAAGCTTGATCTCACGATCTTTGAGCGGTGCCGGGATAAGGTCTTCGACTCGTTTGCGCATTTGCTGACAGTCGTAGACGAAGTTGTCACGTTTGGATGCGGTCCATACGAACGGCCGGGTCATGTCCATATAAGCCTTGCCGAGCTCGGGATCGCCCGCGACGGGTCGCGCCTTGAGCAACGCCTGGAATTCCCAGTTCTCCGCCCACTGCTCATAGTATGCCTCGTGCGATTCGAGTCTGCGAACGAGCGGACCGTCCTTGCCTTCGGGTCGCAATCCACCGTCGATCTGCCACAGAGTCGGTTCGGCTACGCCCATGATCACCGACTGACATACGCGCTGTAGGGTAGTGGCCAGTTTGGTGCCGATACGATTAAGCGTCATGCCGTTGGTATCGGGATCGGCTGGTTCGACCACGTAAATGAGATCCACATCGGAAACGTAGTTCAACTCCTGCGCGCCGAGCTTACCCATGCCGATGATGGTGAAACGTACATGCTCGCTGCCCTCAATCTCGTTACGGGCGATGGCGAGCGCGCCTTCGAGCGCCGCGTCGGCCAGGTCGGACAGTTCCTGGCTGATACGCGGCTGAATGGTGGTGGGATCGGTTTCCATGGCATCCTGTGCCATGATGGCCGCCAGTTGCTTGCGATAGGTTTGCCGCAATGCCGTCGCCGCCTCCGACAGGGGCAGACTGGCCTTGGTCATGGCGGATTCCTGCGGGTCGGCTCCTACCGCTTCGAGTACATGCGCGCGCCGTTGTGCGTGATTGTACAGGTGGCTTTCGCAAGCGTCATTGGCGGCGGCTGCGACCAGTTCGGGCCTGAAGCGCATGAGCTTGCCCATTTCGTCGGAAACGCCGAGCACGGTGACAAGCCGGGTAAGACCCTCTCCGCTCGTTACGATGTCGTCGAACCTTCTGCCTTGGCTCTGCAATGCTTTGATGATATCGATGAGATTACGTAGCGCCACGTCGGGGTCGCAGGAATGTTCCAACGTAGCCATCAACGATTGCAGCCGATCGTCGCTTACGCCATTGTCCTGCAGTTCCTGCAGGAGCTCGCGTGCTCTGTCGAGATCCTGCAGTCCGGCACGAATCAGCTCGCGCACTCCAAACGTATGTTGCATAGAACCCATGGTATTTAATATAGCGTCGGCAATGACGTAGGGGCGGTCGCGAAATGCTCGCGACCGCCCCTCGTGTTTGTTGCATCGTCTGGCGTCAGACGAAAAATGGTTTGACGTTGGACCAGATGCGTCTGCTGACGCAAGGGTGGTTCATCGTATACAGGTGCACACCGTCAACGCCACGCGCCACCAGATCGCTGATTTGCTCGGAGGCGTAGGCGATGCCGGCCTCCTTGAGTACGGCATTGTCGCCGCCCCACTTGTCTAGCATGACTTCCAGCTTCTCCGGTACGCGAGACTGGCAGATTCCGGCCATGCGACGCACGGATTTGGCGTTCATCACCGGCATGATGCCGGCCTCGATCGGTATCTCGATTCCGACCGCACGCACCTTGTCGAGAAAGCGTAGAAAATCCTCATTGTCGTAGAACAGCTGCGAGATAAGGTGCGTGACGCCGGCATCGACCTTTTTCTTGAGATTGTCGATGTCATCTTCCAGCGTGACCGACTGCGGGTGCTTCTCCGGATAGCAGGCTCCGTAGATCTTGAGATTCGGACGCTCCTCGCGAATGTAGGCAGCCAGATCGCTGGCGTGCTCAAAGACGCCGGCCGGTTCGGCACCTTCCACACGATCGCCACGCAGGGCGAGCACGCCGGAAACCTTGGCTTCGTCAAACATGTCGAGTGCCTGATCGACATCATCCTTATTGAGGTACTGTGCGGTCAGGTGGGCCACACAGGGTATGCCGTATTCGCTCACGGTATGCGCAATGCGCGCGGTGAGCGTCCGGTCGGACGATCTGCCGGTACCGTAGGTCACGGAAATGAAATCGGGATCCAGCCCCTGCAGGCCATCCAATGTGTCGTAGATGGTGCCTACAGGGGAGGTTCGCTTCGGCGGGAATACCTCAAGCGAAAACAGTGGTGAATGCATAGGGGGCTTCCTGCACCTTACCTGGCGAGCTTGGCGCGTACGGCCTTGGCCGCGGTCACAAGATGTTCGAGGCTCGGCCAGGTTTCGGCGTTGCCACGGGTCTTCAGGCCGCAGTCCGGATTGATCCACACCTTTTCGACATCCATCTTCTTGAGGATCTCATGGATTCGTTCCTCGATCTCCTGCTCGGACGGGATGCGCGGCGAGTGGATGTCGTAAACGCCTGGACCGGCTTCGGTTTCGAAGTTGGCGTCGTGAATGGCATCGAGCACCACAAGATCGCCTCGAGAGGCTTCGAAGGAGATTACGTCGGCGTCCATGGCATCGATGTCCTTGATGATGTCGTTGAACTCCGAATAGCACATGTGGGTGTGGATCTGTGTGGTCGGCTTGACGGCGGAGTGCACCAGACGGAATGCCGGAATGGCCCAGTCGAGGTATTTCTTATGCCAGTCGGTCTTACGCAACGGCAACTTTTCGCGCAACGCGGCCTCATCGATCTGGATGACCTTGATACCGGCAGCCTCAAGATCGAGCACTTCGTCACGGATGGCGAGCGCGAGCTGCTGGGTCTGCTGTTCGTGGGTGATGTCCTCGCGCGGCCAGGACCAGTTGAGGATGGTCACCGGGCCGGTGAGCATACCCTTCATCACGTGGTCGGTGCGGGATTGCGCGTAGGAGCTCCACTCCACGGTGATCGGGTTGGCGCGGGACACATCGCCCCACACGATTGGAGGCTTGACGCAACGGGTGCCATAGGACTGCACCCAGGCGTTCTTAGTGAACAGGAATCCGTTGAGGTTCTGGCCGAAGTATTCGACCATGTCGTTACGCTCGAATTCGCCGTGGACGAGCACGTCGAGTCCGAGATCCTCCTGATGCCTGATGCAGGCGTCGATCTGCGACTTCATGAAGTCGTCGTATTCGGCCTTGGTGATTTCGCCCTTACGCAGCTTGGCGCGTTCGGCACGCACTTCCTTGGTCTGCGGGAAGGAGCCGATGGTGGTGGTCGGCAATAGCGGCAGGCCGAGGGCCTCACGCTGTTCCTTCTGACGCTCGGCGCGGGCCGGCTGACGAACGAAATCGTCGGCGTTCAGTGCGGCGAGTCGATCGGCTACGGCCTGGTCGACGGCGACGCGGGTGCCATCAAAAAGCGCCTGATTGGCCTTGAGTTCGGCGGAGGCCTTTTTCTCGTCTTCACTGGCGTCGGCGAGCACGGCAACTTCGTGCAGCTCATCAAGTTTTTCGATGGCGAAGGCGAAATGCCTGCGCACCTCGTCGGCGAGACCGTCCTCGCCTTCGGTGCTGAACGGCACATGCAGCAAGGAACTGGCGGTGGAGACGGCCACGTTGTCGGTGACCCTTTTCAGGGCATCGACCAGGCCGAGGCTCACGGCATAGTTGTTGCGCCAGATGTTGCGCCCATTGACCACGCCGGCGAAGAGAGTGGTGTCTTCCGCTACGCCGTACTGTTCGACGGCAGCGAGGTTTTCGTCCTTGCCTTCGTTGAGGTCAAGACCGATGCCGTCGAAGCCGAGCAGGTTGACGGTTTCATAGACATCGGCAATGTGACCGAAGTACGTATTAAGCAGGACCTTGATCTTGCCTTCGCGGGCGGGCAGGATCTTGGCATACAGGGATTTGAACAGTTCCACGTCGCCCGGTTCCTTGTCGAGTACGAGGTACGGTTCGTCGATTTGAACCCATTCCGCGCCAAGCTCCGCGAACTTGGAGATGATTTCGGCGTAGACCGCGGCAACCGCGTTCACGAGGCCCTTGTCGTATTCGAGTTCTTCGGCCTGCGGGTTGCGAGCGAGCTTAAGGAAGGTGTACGGACCGATAAGTACCGGCTTGGTGATGACGCCAAGCTCCTTGGCCTCATTGAATTCGTCGAACGGCTTGGTGCCGTTGAGCTTGATGTCGGTGGCCGCATCGACTTCCGGCACAAGATAGTGATAGTTGGTGGTAAACCACTTCTTCATCGGCAAGGCGGTCACGTCGCCCTTGTCGCCCTGGTAGCCACGACCCATCGCGAACAGGGTCTCTTCCGGATTATCGAAGGCGAGACGCTGGTAGCGCTGCGGAATGACGTTCAGCAGAATGGCGGTGTCAAGCATCTGATCGTAGTAGCTGAAGTCGTTGCTGGGAATCAGATCGACGCCTGCGGCCTGCTGCAACTTCCAGTGCTTGGCGCGCAGCTCCTTGGCGGTGGCACGCACCTCATCAAGGGCGGCGTTGCCCTTCCAATATGCTTCAATAATCTTCTTCAGCTCACGGTTTTGGCCGATGCGCGGAAAACCGGAGACGGAAGTGAGAGCGGACATGAATCCTCCATCTGACATGAACAATGCAACCCGCCCAAGCTATCACAGAATGCCCTGCTATAAGGCATTAGGAAAATTTGAATGTCGTTATAAGCCAGCCTTATATATCAGCTTCGCCGCCAAACATGCTCGACTTCCTACTGCTATGTCACGGAAGCCATGGCGTTCGGGAGACCTCGGATTCTTCCAACTCGGTTTACCAGTCTCTTGTCCGAAAAGGCAAGCCACGTGCAAAGCAGTGTCCGCCGTGAAACACTGCCCAAGCAGAGCGGTAAGGGAGCCGTTCCCGCCAGCCGTTATGGTCGTTCTCCCGCCATGAACCCGGGCCTAGTCGAAATCCTTGGCCGTAAGCAGGGCGATGAGTTCGCCGCTGTGCAGCTGCCATTGGTTGAACGGCTCGTCCGCACCGAACACGGCGATTGAGGCTGGGGACATGCCCAGATTCAACAGGTCAAGCAATGTCGGATCGGATTCGGAGCTGGCAATCCACTGGCATGCAATCGATACGGTCGGTTCATGACCGAGAATCAGCAGTGTGCGGCGCTTCTCCTTGGTTTGCGCAAGTTCGTCGAACACGGATTGCACGCCACCTTCGTACAGACTCTGCCGATAATCGACCTTCGGATCATCGCCGAACACCTTGAGCATACGGTCGCAGGTCTGGCGCGCACGGGTCGCACTGGAACATGCTATGCGATCCGGAACCAGCTTGAAGGACGCCAATCCCTTGGCCACCGACTTCGCCTGTTTGCGCCCCTTGTCGGTGAGCTCACGGCCGGCATCTCCACCGTTGCCAAATGGCTCGGTCTTGGCGTGACGCATCACCATCAACACATACTTGTAATCCTTGGCCTTTTTGGCAACCTTCTTCAGGCTTGTTCCCATGGTCGCATGCTCCCCATCTTCGGTTCAGGCTTACAACGGTACCCGTCGCATCTTCCATTGTCGCAGAACACATGGCAAGACCCGCGCATTATTCGTCGATTGCGTTCACCTGCGCGTCGAGGTCACGCAACACCTTACGCAGCTTGCGGTCGGAGATGTCACGTAGCTCGAGATCCTCGAGCTGTTCGGCGCGTTCCTCGGCACTCAGTGAGTCAATGTCGGTAGTCGTGTCCTTCGTGGCACGGTCACGTTTGCGCAACGCCTGGAATCCAGGGGCCATGGCCCGCGAGACCATCAGGAAACCGGTATGTCCGATCATCTGATGGTCGGGACGAATCGCCAGTCCCTGCGCCTTCCAGTTGCGTTCCAGCGTCTCCTGAATGTCCGGTTCGGTCCAACAGCCCGCGTCACGTAACGCCTCGGCCATGCGGCTCAGTTGCGTAGTGGTGGTCACGTATGCCACGAGCACACCCCCTGGTGCCATCACGCGGTATGCCTGTTCGAGCCGGTTCCACGGGTCGAGCATATCGAGCATGATGCGGTCGAAGGAATGCTCCGGCAGTCCGGCCGCAACCGAATCGAAATCGCCGGTTTTCAGATCCCACCATGCAGGGCGGCCGCCGAAATAGATCGTGGCATTGGCTTCGGCCACACGCGCGAATTCCGAACGCATCTCGATGGTGGTGAGCCTGCCGCCCTCCCCCACCGCATCCAACAGATTGATGCTCATGGCGCCCGAGCCCGCACCGGATTCGAGCACGTTCATGCCGGAACGGATGTCGCCGAGCTGAATTACCTGCGCAATGTCCTTCGGATACATGATCTGCGCGCCGCGCGGCATGGATAGCACATAATCGGCCAGCCGCGGACGCATCACGGCGAATTCCCAGCCGCCGATGGCACGCGTACCCTTCCATGGCTTGTTGGCGTCGCGTTCGGGATGGTCCTGATTGATCTGCGCCTCACGTTTGGCGCTGACCGTCACGATTACGGAGCCTTCCGTCCGTCCGATTACCTCATCATGCAGGATGATGCCGTGCGAGGTCTGCGTCACGCCGCCCGGCACGAGCTGGTCGGTGATCTTGTTGGACCTGCGGTCCGTAAACTGCACTTTCTCTCCGGCCTCAAGCGGTCCTCGACGCATCAATCACTCCTTCATGTTCTTCATGCATAGCTGATTTCGACTACTCATGCTATCGCACGCACAACGGCGAAGGCATCATACGGCGTAGGCGTTCCATCGTCCGTTCGCATGGGTCACATTCAAATCAAGGCCGAACACCTGGCTCAGCCGCTCGGAAGTGAAGCCATGTTCCAGGTCGCCCGTATACACGATGGTGCCCGGAGCCGGATCGTTACCGGCCACATTGTCCGCATAGGCGTCCGCCTCGTTGCCGGTGATGCGACCCATAATCGCCACATGGTCAAAACCCTGCGGAATCTCTTCAAGCCGGTGCGTGACCAGCAGCACGGCACGGTCCGATTCCTCCGCGCCGACACGGCTCAACGCGCGCAACGCGATTTCACGGCCGCCCAGATCGAGACCGGTGGTCGGCTCGTCCAGAATCAATAGATCCGGATCAGCCATCAGCGCACGGCAGATGAGCACACGGGTACGTTCACCCTCCGAAAGCTTGAACATCATCTTGCCTTCGAGGTATTCGATACCGAATTCGCGCATGAGGGAACGCGCCTTGGCATAATCTTCATCAGTGTAGGTGTCACGCCAACGGCCGGTGATGGCGGTCAACGCGGTCACGATAGCGTCGAGCGGATCCTCCTGGGGAGGGAACGCGCGCCCCAGTTCAGCCGAGCTCAGTCCGATGCGGTTGCGGTAGGAGAATACGTTGACCTTGCCCAATCGGTTACCGAGGATGTCGACGGTGCCGCAGGACGGGAATCCGCGAGTGCTCATCATCTGTACCAGACTGGATTTGCCGATGCCATTGGGTCCGAACAGCACCCATTTCTCACCTTTTTTGATTTCCAGATTGACTTTGGTGAGGATCACGCGCCTGTTGCGGCGAAATTCCACGTCAGTAAGTTTCAGTGCCGTGTCCTGCTCGACCATGCTTTCTCCCTCTCCTTCTGCATAGGATTGCGCCATGATAATCATCCTATGATCGCATATGCGAAACGCCTCCTGCCAGCATAATGCATGACGGGAGGCGTCGAATGGCCTGCGTCTGCCTGTCGGTCATGGACCGATCGGCGATTTGCGGCTACTCCTGTTCGGCAATCACATCCTCGTAGACCTTGACGGTCTTGTCGGCAATCGATTCCCAGCTGAAGTGGTCCCGTGCACGCTCATAGCCGGCCTGTCCCATCTTCTTCGCCTTCTCCGGATCGGCCATGATCCTGTTGATGGCGTCGGCCATATCATGTACGAACTTGTCCGGATTGGTCGGGGTACCGGTGCCGTCATGCAACTGGTCGACCGGCACGAGATAGCCTGTCTCGCCGTCGACGACGACTTCCGGAATGCCGCCGGTGGCGGAGGCGACGACCGGCAGCCCGCATGCCATGGCCTCCAGGTTCACGATGCCGAGCGGCTCGTAGATGGATGGGCAGATGAACGCGTCACAGCCATGCTCAAGGGCGTTCAGTTCCGGCTTCGGCAGCATCTCCTCGATCCAGATGGTATTGCCGCGTTCCTCGTCAAGCTTGGCGAAGGCCGTCTTGACCTCCTCCATGATCTCCGGAGTGTCCGGCGCACCTGCGCACAGCACGATCTGAATGCCCGGATCGACGAAGTGCAACGCCTGAAGCAGGTATGGCAAACCCTTCTGCCTGGTGATACGGCCGACGAACAGCAGGGTCGGCTTGTTCCGGTCAATGTCATAGCGTTCGAACACCTTCCAACCCGGATCGTCGTCGGCGGGGGTTTCGAACTGACTCATGGTGATGCCATTGTGTACCACGACCACCTTGTCCGGGTCGAGGTTCGGATAGGCGGTGAGGATGTCCTCACGCATGCCCGCGGACACGGCGATCACACGGTCGGCATGCTCGTAGGCGTCCTTTTCGGCCCAGGAGCTCAGGTTGTAGCCGCCGCCGAGCTGTTCACGCTTCCACGGGCGGAACGGTTCGAGCGAATGCGCGGTGATGACCAGCGGCGTGCCATGCAGCATCTTGGCGAGATAGCCGGCCAGGCATGCATACCAAGTGTGGGCATGGATGATGTCGGCATCGACGTCGTTGGCGATCTGCAAGTCAACGCCGAAGGTCTTCAGCGCGCCATTGGCGCCTTCCAATTCCTTCGGAACGTCATAGCCGACGACTGTGAGCGAGCCTTTCGGGGCATCGCCGGGAATGGTGGGAACATCGGCTTCGGCGCGCGGGCCGTCGAACGCACGGACGGTCACGTCGACACGTTCCGCCAGCACCTTGGAAAGCTCTTCCGCATGTACGCCTGCGCCGCCGTACACCTTCGGTGGGTATTCCCGGGAAAGGATGTCAACCTTCATAACTGCACTCTCCTCTTCGAGTCAGATAGTCGTTCCGTGTTCCACTTTAGGCCAAGACAATGCGAAACGCACGATTGTTGCATTCGTGTCATGACAATCGTGCGTTGTATTCAATATCATCTGCAAATGTTCAGAGACGTCTGCAACGACTCCGCATCAGACGGCGGTCCCGTTCTGATCAAGGTTCGGATTGTGCCGCGGATTGCCCGCAGTGAAGAACAGACTGATCACACCTACCGCGAAGACCGCGGAAACCGTGGCGATGAGCCACATCGGATGCTGCGGCAGCCACATGATCACGAAAAAGGCGATGGCCGACAGCGCGATCAGCACCCAGCTGGCCACACGGAACCACTGGCGGGTGGAATGCGGAGCCTTGAACATCTTCGGATTCGTATAGTCCGGGTTGGTCGTCAGCAGGTTTTCGGTCACTTCGACCGTGCCACCGGTCGGCTTCCACGGCCCGTCTGTGCCCTCCTGCAACCTACGGGACTTCTCCTGCAGTTGGTATTCGTCAAGCATTCCGGAACGTGCGCGGCCATGGGTCTGGTCGTACTGTTGCGGCACTCCCCTGCGATTCTGCTTGGCTTGGGCTCGGCGTTCTGCACGGTTTGGCATTGAAGCACTCCTTTGTTACGTGTTGCTGCATGCCACTCTACCGCACGCCCTCCGCTTTTCATGAACGCAGCACGTCATATGGTCGATATTGAAATGATCGATGTTGAACGGCTCGGAGTCGGATACGGCAAGACGGCCCTTCCCGTTGATTCGGAAAAGGCCGTCTCACGTGCGATTACGTTCGTCTTCTACCGTGCTGTCACTCAGCGCGGAAGCATCATCGGTCGCTTGGATGCAACGATCGGAGCCGGCAGCTCGGTGGATCCGGTGAGGTACTCATCCACGGCGGCCGCGCAGGAACGGCCCTCGGAAATGGCCCACACCACGAGGCTCTGGCCACGACCGGCGTCACCGCAGGCAAAGACGCCGTCCTGGGAGGTGGCGAACTTGTCGTTACGCGCCACGTTGCCGCGGCCATCGAGGTCGACCGGCAACTGGTCCACCAACGTGGTGGTATCCGGATGCAGGAAGCCCACGGAGATAAGCACCAAGTCAGCCGGAATCACGCGTTCGGTACCCGGCTGACGGGTAAACGGACCATTTTCGCCCGGTGCGACGTTCACGACCTTCAAACCGGTCACGTGGCCGTTCTCGTCCGCCACGAAACCTTCGGTGGCGGTGGCGTCCTCCACCTTTACCTTGGCCTGTTCCTCCTCAGTACCGACGAAATTCACCGAATCGGTGCTGTAGACGTATTCGGCACGCTGGGTCTCGAAACCTTCGTCCATGGAAGTGGTCTTCTGGTACAGACGCGCGAAGGTGGGCCACGGCTGGTTGTCCGGACGTTCGGTCGGCTCCTGCGGCATAATCTGCAGCACGGTGACGTCCTTTGCGCCCTGGCGGATGGAAGTGCCCAGGCAGTCGGAACCGGTGTCGCCGCCGCCGATGATCACCACGTGCTTGCCTTCGGCGGTGATGTCGTTGACCGGTTTGACGCCATACACGCGACGGGTGGCGTCGGGCAGGAACTCCATGGCGAAATGGATGCCCTTGAGTTCGCGGCCGGGAATTTTCATATCGCGTGGCACGGTGGAGCCGATGGCCACCACCACGGCGTCGTAACGGGAACGCAGATCATCCCAGGAGATGTCCTTGCCGATCTCCACGCCGGTGCGGAACACGGTGCCTTCGGCCTCCATCTGCTCCACACGACGGTCAATGAGTCGCTTGTCGAGCTTGAAGTTCGGAATGCCATAACGCATCAGACCACCGATGGCGTCATCACGTTCATACACGACCACGGTATGGCCGGCACGGGTCAACTGTTGCGCGCATGCAAGGCCGGATGGACCGGAGCCGACCACGGCAACGGTCTGGTCGGTCAGTCGCTGCGGGGGCAGGGGCCTGACATAGTCCAGATCCCACGCTTGGTCGATGATCGTGCATTCGTCGTTCCTGATCATCGTGGCCGGTTGGTGGATACCGAGCACACAGGCGGCTTCGCACAGAGCCGGGCAGATGCGGCCGGTGACTTCCGGGAAGTTGTTGGTTTCGGACAGACGATTGTATGCGTCCTCCCACTTCTCCTGACGCACCAGATCATTGAATTCGGGGATGATGTTGCCGAGCGGGCAACCGCTCATGCAGAACGGGGTGCCACAGTCCATGCAGCGGGCCGCCTGTTCGGTGGTCCACGGCTGCAGGCCGGATTCGGCGTGGACGTCGAACCAGTCCTTGATGCGCTCCTCAATGGGGCGTTCGGCTAGTTCGCGACGGGTACGGACCTTCAGGAATCCACGAGGATCTCCCATGTCAGCGCGCTCCTTCCATAACCTGCTCGTACACCTGTTCCCAGACGCCGGGCGTGTTGAAATCGATGTTGTTCTCCTCGGCGTTCTTCATCGCCTTCTGCATGGCAAGGAAGTGCTTCGGAACGATGTGGGTGAACCGCTTGGCGCTGTTCTCCCAGTCGGCGAGGAGGCCTTCCGCGAAGGCGGAGCCGGTCTCCTCGGCATGCTGCTTGACAAGACCATGCACCAGTTCATTCGCTTCGGCGTCGAGCGGCTCAAACAGCAGCGCGCCATTGGTGGCGGCCGCCGGATTGACCTGCTTCATGTCGAGATCGAGCACGTACACGTTGCCACCGGAGAAACCTGCGCCGAGGTTGCGGCCGGTGGAGCCAAGGATGACGACCGTGCCGCCGGTCATGTATTCGCAGCCGTGGTCGCCCACGCCCTCCACCACGAAGGTGGCGCCGCCGTTACGTACGCCGAAGCGTTCGCCGGCGCGTCCGGCCACGAACATCTGCCCGGAGGTCGCACCGAAGCCGGTGACGTTGCCTGCAATCACTTTCTCATGCGGGTCGAATGAGACATTCGATTCCGAGCGAACCACCATGCGGCCGCCGGACAGACCCTTGCCGGCGTAATCATTGACTTCGCCGTACACACGGATCGTCTCGCCACGCGGGATGAACGCGCCGATGGACTGTCCGCCGGCGCCGTGGAACGTCATGTCGATGGTGTCATCCGGCAGGCCCTCCTCACCATAGCGCTTGGTGATCTCGTAGCCGACCATGGTGCCGAGCGTACGGTACACGTTGCGAATCGGCATTTCAATGCGCACTGGCTCTTTCTTGTCGAGGGCCGGTTGGGCAAGTTCGATGAGCTTGTTGTCGAGTGCCTTATCGAGCTCGTGGTTCTGATCGATGGTCTTGTGCAGGATGGTTCCCGGAATCGGGCCCGGCTGCATGAGCACATTGCTCAGATCGATGCCGTCGGACTTCCATCGCCTGATGGCTTCGTTCTGATCAAGACATTCGACGTGGCCGACCGCCTCCTCCAGCGTACGGAAGCCAAGTTGGGCGAGCAGTTCGCGCACCTCTTCAGCAATGAACATGAAGAAGTTGACGACATGCTCCGGCTTGCCTCTGAAGCGGGCGCGCAGTTCCGGATCCTGCGTTGCGATGCCCTGCGGGCAGGTGTTCTTCTGGCAGGCGCGCATCATGACGCAGCCTTCGACGATCAGCGCAGCCGTGGCGAAACCGAATTCCTCGGCGCCGAGCAAAGCTGCGATCATGACGTCGCGGCCGGTCTTGAGCTCGCCGTCGCATTGCACGGTGATGCGGGAACGCAAGCCGTTCAGTACCAGCGTCTGTTGGGTTTCGGACAGGCCGATCTCCCACGGAGTGCCGGCATGCTTGATGGCGTTGAGCGGAGCCGCGCCGGTACCGCCGTCATAGCCGGAGATCAGTACCACGTCGGCATGGCACTTGGCCACGCCTGCGGCAATGGTGCCGACACCGAACTCGGAGACAAGCTTGACGTGAATGCGGGCCTTCGGATTGGCCATCTTCGCATCGTTGATCAGCTGCTTCAGATCCTCGATGGAATAGATGTCGTGATGCGGCGGCGGGGAGATGAGTTCCACGCCTGGGGTGGCATGACGCACCTTGGCGATCCACGGCGGAACCTTGGCACCTGGCAGGTGGCCGCCTTCGCCCGGCTTGGCGCCTTGGGCGAGCTTGATCTGCAGGTCGGTGGCATGCACGAGATAGTCGCTGGTCACGCCGAAGCGAGCCGAGGCGATCTGCTTGATCTTGCTGTAGCGCAACGGGTCGTTGATACGGTCCTCGGATTCGCCGCCCTCACCGGAGTTGGAACGCGCACCGATGGTGTTCATGGCGATGGCGAGGGTTTCGTGCGCCTCCTGGGAGATGGAGCCATAGCTCATGGCACCCGTGGAGAAACGCTTGACGATCTCGCTGGCCGGCTCGACTTCGGAGATGTCAATCGGCTTGCGGTCGGACTTGAACTTCATCAGGCCTCGTAGCGTCATCAGACGGTTGGAGGTGTCGTTGATGTGGTTCGAGTACTTCCTGAACATTTCGTAATCGCCACGCTGGGTCGACTGCTGCAGCAGGAAGATGGCCTCCGGATCATTGAGGTGATCCTCACCGGTGCGGCGCCACTTGTATTCGCCGCCGGTACGCAGATTACGATGCGGGCGCGCGGTCCACTGGGTCGGGTAGGCCACGCGGTGGCGAATGGCCACTTCTTCGGCGAGTTCGTCGAGGCCGACGCCACCCACGCGGGAGGTGGTCCCGGCGAAATACTCGTCGATGACATCCTTGTTCAGACCAATGGCTTCGAACAGCTGGGCGCCACGATAGCTCATGATGGTGGAGACGCCCATCTTGGCCATGATCTTGAGTACGCCGGTGGATAGCGCGCCGGTCAGGTTCTTCACGGCGGTTTCGGCATCCACCTTGAGGTAGCCCTTGCGAGCCAGATCCTCAACGGATTCGAAGGCCAGATACGGGTTCACTGCCGCCGCGCCATAGGCGATCAGCAACGCGACATGATGGATTTCGCGCACATCGCCGGCTTCGACCACCATGGAGATCTGCGTGCGGGTATGACGGCGCAGCAGGTGGTGCTGCACCGCTGAGGTGAGCAGTAACGACGGAATCGGACCCCATGCGTAGTTGGAATCGCGGTCGGAAAGCACTAGGAAGTTGGAGCCGTTTTCGATGGCTTTGTCGATTTCCTCGAAAATCTCGTTCAGACGTTCCTTCAGCGCCTTGCCGCCACCGGCGACCTGATAGAGACCCTTGACGATGAACGGCCTGTAATAGCCGCCGAGCAACTTGGCTCGGTCGAGGCGCTTGAGCTGCGCCATCTCGTCGGAGTTAAGCACCGGGAGCGGAATGAGAATCTTCTTGGCGTGCAATTCGGAATCGGCCAGCAGGTTCGGTTCCGGACCGATGGCGGATTCAAGGCAAGTCACGATCTTTTCGCGTTCCCAATCGAGCGGCGGATTGGTGACCTGTGCGAACTTCTGGGTGAAGTAGTCGAACAGCATGCGACTGCGGTTGGACAGCGCGGCCATAGGCGCGTCGTTGCCCATGGAACCCAGAGGTTCCTTGCCGGTGTTGGCCATCGGGGCAAGCAGGAGCTTCAGGTCCTCCTCGGTGTAGCCGAAGGCACGCTGTCGACGTTGCACGGACTGACCGGAGTGGTTGACGTGCTCGCGCTTGGGAAGTTCGCTCATTTCGACGGAGTTGCCTTCCACCCATTGACGGTACGGGTGCTGGGAAGCGAGAGCCTTCTTGATCTCCTCATCCGGAATGATACGGCCTTCATTGGTGTCGACGAGGAACATCTTGCCCGGCTCGAGGCGGCCTTTGGACACGATATGCTCCTCAGCCACCTCCGGCAGCACGCCGGTTTCGGAGGCGAGCACGATGTAGCCGTCATCGGTGAGCTGCCAACGGCCCGGTCGGAAGCCGTTACGGTCGAGCAACGCACCGACCTGGGTGCCATCGGTGAAGATGATATGCGCCGGACCGTCCCACGGCTCGATCAACGTGTTGTTGTACTCGTAGAACGCCTTGACATCCGGGTCGAGCTGATCGTTCTTCTCCCATGCCGGCGGCAGCATCATGGAGATGGCATGGGGCATGGAGCGGCCGGCGAGATGCAGCAGCTCAAGGCACTCGTCAAAGGTACCGGAATCGGAATAGCCCGGGGTGGCGATCGGCAGCAGCGGCTTGAACTCACCGAGCAGTTCGGAGCTCAGTCGGCCTTCACGGGCGGACAACCAGTTGCGATTGCCCTGGATGGTGTTGATCTCGCCATTGTGGGCCAGCTGACGAAATGGCTGGGCCAGCGGCCAACTCGGGAACGTGTTCGTGGAGAAGCGGGAGTGCACGATGGCGATTTTGGCCTTCATGCGCTCATCGGACAGATCCAGGAAGAAGGGCTTGAGCTGCATGGTGGTCAGCATGCCCTTGTAGGTGATGGTGCGCGCGGACAGGGACGCGAAGTAGATGCCAACCTCGTGCTCCACGCGTTTACGGATGCGGAAGGTCCTGCGATCCAATTCGATGCCGGCGAGCTGATTGTCCGGATCGGCCACAACGAGGGTCTTGAACGCCGGCATGCTGGCAAGAGCCTGCAGGCCGAGTCCGTCCGGGTTGGTTGGCACGATGCGCCATGCGAGTACTTCGAGACCCTCTTCACGCACGATTCGGGCGATGGCCTGCTCCTGCTGACCGGAGGTGGCGATGTCACGGTCGAGGAATGCGATGCCGGCTGCATAGTGACCTTCTTCAGGCAGTTTCACACCTACGGTGGCACGCATGAACTCGTCGGGCATGCTCATGAGGATGCCCGCGCCATCACCGGTATTCTCTTCGGCGCCGACCGCACCACGATGGTTCAGGTTGACAAGCACTTCGATGGCGTCGTCAACGATCTTGCGCTCCGGTCGTTTGTTGAGGGTGGTGACCATACCCACGCCGCAGGCGTCGTGCTCGGCGCCGGGATCATACATACCTTGGGAATCATGGATCGTCAGATCTAACGGGGCGTGGAAAGTCACCGAAACCACCTTCAATGTTTTTGGGCAAGAAAAGTCTTGCGGTTCTTTAATGCGTGGTTTAGAATACCGCGCCCCCATGTCGATAGCGTTTCAGGTGTCCATATAACGAATCGACGGCATTGTCAATACCCACGTAATGATTCTCGCCAAGCATGCGAAAACGACCTCGCATCGCCGTTATGCAATATCGTCAGTCCAATGATTCCAGCAGTTTGGCGATGATGGTGTCGTTGAGCAGGCGCCCGCGAAGCGTGGGGATGGCATGATGATGCTCAACGGTAATCAGGCCGTCATGCTCCAGCTCACGCCATGTGGTTTCGGCGATGGCATTGCCGAGCCGTGCGATGTCAAGGCCCCCTCGAATACGCAGGCCAAGCATGATGGTCTCTTCGAGATTCTCCTCGACGGTGATGTTCTCGCTGCCAGCCCACGGGATCCTGCCTTCGCTGATGGCGCTACCCCACAGGCGCGGATGTGCGATGTCCCAGGAACGCAGGGCCGTCGCGCTGTCCTCTCCATCGGCCTGGCCTCTCCTGACGGTTCCTCGCTCGAAAAGGGCGGGTGCATCGTAATGGGAATGCGCCCCGGGTCCGAGTCCGGCCCAGTCGACGTTGCGCCAGTAGCCGAGGTTATGCCGTGATTCGTAACCTGGACGTGCCCAGTTGCTGATTTCATACCATTCAAGTCCCGCCGCGGACAGTAGCGCATCGGCGATTTCGTATTTGGCGGCCTCGTCATCATCGTCCGGGGTCGGCAACATGCCGGCCGCGATTCGCCGACCCATGGTGGTGTTCGGAGCCACGGTCAACGCGTATGCGGAAATATGGTTGACTCCCAGATCGAGGGCCGTATTCACGGAGGTACGCCAATCATCAAGGCTCTCCCCCGGCGCGCCATAGATCAGGTCGACGCTGGAACGCATGCCGGCCGCATTCGCGGCCGAGATGCCAGCCGCGACGTTCTCCGGCGTGTGAGTGCGGTCAAGCGTCTTCAGGACGTGCGGAACCGCGGACTGCATGCCGAAGGAAATACGATTGAAGCCGCCGCCGGCAAGCTCGCGCACGTAATCGGCGTTCACCGTATCGGGGTTCGCCTCGGTGGTGATCTCGGCGTTGTCCGCGATTCCCCATGTCTCGCGTACGGCATCCAGCATGGCCACCAGATCCGCGGCCTTGAGAATCGTCGGCGTGCCACCGCCGAAGAAAACAGTGCCGGCCGGCGGTTCGACGATGCCGTGACGTTCCTGCCAATCACGCACGATCGCCATCTCGCGAATCACCATGTTGGCATAGTTGCCCCGGGACGCGCCCGCACCCATGTCAATGGCGGTATACGTGTTGAAATCGCAATATCCGCAACGTCTCATGCAGAACGGCACATGAATGTAGACTTCGAACATCAGCCTTCGGTCTTCTGGGCGGCGCGGATCTTGTCCTTCGTGTCACGGTCGTTGCCGGCATCGCCGGTGGACAGGGCGGCGATGAACGCCTCCTGCGGCACCTCGACATGTCCGAGCATCTTCATGCGCTTCTTGCCGGCCTTTTGCTTCTCCAACAGTTTGCGCTTGCGTGAGATGTCGCCGCCATAGCACTTCGCAAGCACGTCCTTGCGCAGGGCGCGAATGTTCTCGCGGGCGATGATGCGTGAGCCGATGGCCGCTTGGATCGGAATCTCGAACTGTTGGCGCGGAATGAGCTCACGTAGCTTCTTCGTCATCATCACACCGTAGGAATATGCCTTATCGCGGTGCACGATGGCGCTGAAGGCATCGACCTTCTCGCCTTGGATGAGAATGTCGACCTTCACCAGATCGGCGGCCTGCTCGCCGTCCTCGTGGTAGTCGAGCGAAGCATAGCCCTTGGTGCGGCTCTTCAACTGGTCGAAGAAGTCGAACACGATTTCGGCGAGCGGGATGCGGTAGTGCATCTCCACACGGTCGGAGGAAATGTATTCCATGGTGCCCATCTGTCCACGGTGATCCTGACACAGATCCATCACGGCACCGATGAAGTCCTTCGGTGTGATGATATCGGCGGCGACCATCGGCTCGACGATCCTCTTGATCTTGCCGTCGGGGAATTCACTCGGATTGGTCACGCGATGCACGCTACCGTCCTCGGCGGTGACCTCATACGGCACGTTTGGGGCGGTGGAAATCAGATCGAGATTGAATTCGCGGCTCAACCGTTCGGTCACGATCTCCATGTGGAGCAGGCCGAGGAAGCCGCACCTGAAGCCGAAGCCCAAGGCCACGGAAGTCTCCGGCTCGTAGATGAGGGCCGCGTCGTTGAGTTTGAGCTTGTCGAGCGCCTCACGTAATTCCGGGAATTGGGCGTTATCGATCGGGAACAGGCCGGCATAGACCATCGGCTGCGGGTCGCGATAGCCTTCCAGCGGCTCAGTGGCCGGATTCGCGGCGGAGGTGATGGTGTCACCGACCTTGGATTGGCTGACGTCCTTGGCTCCGGTGATCACGTAACCGACCTCACCGGCTCCAAGTGCCTTGGTCGGCATCATGTCGGGGCTGATCACGCCGATCTCGATCGGATCATGGGTCATGCCGATACCCATCATGTGCAGCTTCTCACGGGAACGCAGTTCGCCGTCGACCATACGGATATAGGTGACGATGCCTCGGTAGGAGTCATAGACCGAATCGAAGATCAACGCGCGGGCGGGAGCATCCGGCTCACCTTTCGGAGCCGGTATATCGGTGACGATGCGATCAAGCAGTTCGGCCACGCCTTCGCCGGTCTTGCCGGAGACGCGTAGCACGTCAGACGAATCGCAGCCGATCAGGCCGGCGATCTCCTCGGCGTGTTTGTCGGGTTCGGCGCTCGGCAGGTCGATTTTGTTCAGCACCGGGATGATGGCCAGATCATGGTCGATGGCCATGTACAGATTGGACAGCGTCTGCGCTTCGATGCCCTGCGTGGCGTCGACGAGCAGCACGGCACCTTCGCATGCGGCCAGTGCACGGGAGACTTCGTAGGTGAAATCGACGTGGCCCGGAGTATCGATCATGCCAAGTGTGTATTCGGTGCCATCAAAGGTCCACGGCACGCGCACGGCCTGCGATTTGATGGTGATGCCACGCTCCTGCTCGATATCCATGCGATCGAGGAAGCGGTCACGCATCTCTCGTTCCGGTACGATGCCGCTGAGCTGCAGAATGCGGTCCGCCACCGTCGATTTGCCGTGATCGATATGCGCGATGATGCAGAAATTGCGGATCAACGACTGATCGGTGAAACCGGGCTGATTATGCTGCTGGCCCACGCCATCCTCCTCCTGAAATACGTAACGCAAACGATTCTAACCGCTGGTATCGGCAGGGTGCGCCGCGACACTCCTAGGCCCGCTGGCGATTTATCCGCGCGCCATGTTATCATTTTCGTTTGTATGTCCTTATAGAAAACGTCGTTTGGAGTAATAGTGGCAAACATTAAGTCGCAGAAGAAGCGCGTTCTCACCAACGAGAAGGCCCACAAGCGTAACGTGGCAGTGAAGTCCGGCCTGAAGACCGCCGTTCGCGCCACCCGCGAAGCCATCGCCGCCGGCGATAAGGCCGCCGCCGAGGCCGCCTACAAGGTCGCGGCCCAGAAGCTCGACAAGGCTGCTGGCGCCGGCGTGATCCACAAGAACCAGGCTGCCAACCGCAAGTCCGGTCTCGCCGTGGCCATCAACGCTCTCTGAGTTTTCGTAACTCACCGTTTATATGGAAGCCCCGCAGATTCTCCTGCGGGGCTTCTGCTATTCATGCCTGTCGTCTTTGCCGTCATCATCTTTGTCGGGATGGATGACAGGGCGTTTCAGATACTTTGATTCACCCGGTAGATACGTATTGTGCCGTGCAAGAGCGCCAGGCAACTGAATATCGAAGATTACCGACGCCAATCGCATACCGACCATGAGTACGACGATGAACACATCAAGCACGACCTCCGCCGGGAAAGCGATGATGCCGGCATTCACACCCTTGCACACCAACACGGTGAGTATGCATCCGACGGCGGATGGCACCGCATACCAATGTTTGTCACGAATCACCATGGGAACTTCATTGATGAGCATGTCCCTGATCAGTCCGCCGCCCAATGCGGTAAACATGCCCAGAAAAATCGCCGTGGTGCCGGACATGTGGTACATCATGGCCTTACTGGTACCGTTAACGGCGTACAATCCCAGCGCCAGCGCATCCAACGACAGCATGGACCATCTGAGTTTGTTGATTTCCGGATGTGCGACGGCCACGGTGACGGCCGCCAGCAGCGCGGTGATCACCAGCCCCTTGTCGGAGACGCCTGCGGGAGGGAGCGCACCGAGCAGCACATCACGAATGATGCCGCCTCCCAATGCGGTGAGCCATGTAGTCACGAGAATCGCAAAGACATCATATCCCTTGCGCACGGCGGCAAGTCCGCCGACCATACCGCAGCAGAACGTCGCTAGGTATTCGATGCCCATGAAAAACCCGTTGCTTTCCAGGGCCACTTCCATATCTTCTCCCCCTCCCTCACAAGGTTCCTTCATGCAACTGCAAAAATACCATAGCCCGCAGGTGCCATATCACCATAAAAGAGCCGGAGGGCGGTATATGCATCGTACGACACGTCCGGCCTTCAGGCCAAGTTTACGATCGTACGACGCATATACCGCCCTCCGGCGGTCTACGCGCTGTCAGGAAACGGTCTTAGCGAAGATCAGCAGACCTTCCACATCCAGTTGTGCGGATCCTCGATCTCGCCGAGCTGAATGCCGAGCAGCTGGTTGCGCAGGGCGACGGTGAATTCGCCGGAGCCGCCATCCGCGACGGTCACGTCGAACTTCTCGGACTTGAAACGGCCAATCGGGGTGATGATGGCTGCGGTACCGCAGGCGAACACCTCGGTGACCTCGCCGGACTTGATGTCTTCGAGCAGCTGATCCAAGGCGATCATGGTTTCGACCACGTCGTGGCCATTGTCCTGGATGAGCTGAATCAGGGAGCGGCGGGTCACGCCCGGCAGGATGTTGCCGGTCAGGGACGGAGTCTCCACGTGGCCATCCTTGTGCACGACCATCATGTTCATGCCGCCAAGCTCCTCGAGGTAGGTCTTGGTGGCGGCGTCCACGAAGCAGACCTGTTCGCAACCGTGGTCAATGCCGGTGTATTCACCGAGCAGGGAAGCCGCATAGTTGCCACCGCACTTGGCGAAGCCGGTGCCACCAGGGCCGGTACGGAACCACTTGTCTTCAACCCAGATGCTGACCGGCTTCACACCGCCCGGGAAGTACGGACCAGACGGGGAGGCAATCACGCAATAGTCCACTTCATGCGGTGCCCGCACGCCAAGGAACGGCTCGGAGGCGAACATGAACGGACGCATGTACAGGGTGTACTCACGACGGGACGGCACCCAGTTCACATCACGCTTGACGAGAGCAGCCACGGAACCGATGAAATCGTCAATCGGCAGTTCCGGAAGGTACAGACGCTTGGCGGAATTCTGGAATCGTTCGGCATTCGCATCCGGGCGGAACAGCCAAGTGGAGCCGTCGGCGTGACGGTAGGCCTTGAGGCCTTCGAAGCATTCCTGAGCGTAATGCAACACGGATGCGCCCGGATCCATCTTCAGCGGCGCATACGGTTCGATGCGGCGATCGCCCCAGCCTTCGCCCTTGGTCCAGGTCATGTGGGCCATATTATCGGAGAACACCTGACCGAAAGCCGGCTTGTCGATGAGCTCGGCGCGCTTGGCGTCGGATGCCGGGTTGTCGTTAGGGAGCACGGTGAACTTCTCGGTGAGCTTGTCAAGCTCCGCCGGATCGTGATGATTCTGTTCAGTCATTCTTAACTTCTTCTTATGCATCAGCCGCTTTCGCGGCATGCGGATGTTGACATGCCAGCGCTTGTGGCGCCGGCTCTGGTTAGTACTTTCTCACACCATAATCTCAATCGATAACCATCGTTCGCGATATGAGATGGCATGAAACGTAGCGGAAACAAAGGAGTCCGCGCATGCAATCTACATGCGCGGACTCCGTAATCGAACGCTTGCGGAAACGAGCTATCTCACTCGGCGTCGGCGGTCTCGGCGGCGTCGGCGGCCGGGGCTGCCTCAGCGGCATCTTCCGGCACCTCGACGGTGACGACGGACTCTTCCGGATCCTCAACGTCAAGCACGACGCCTTCCGGCAGCACGACGTCCTTGGCGAAGACCTTGGCGCCATCGGTCAGGCCATCGACGTTGACCACGATCTTCTCGGGCAGGTTGGCGACGTCGGCGCGGACCTTGAGCTCCTGAATGTCGACGAACGCGACGGCGGCACCCTTCGGAGTGCCTTCGACGAACACCGGCACCTCGACGTCGATCTTCTCGCCGGCCTTGACCTCATAGAAATCAACATGCTCGACGATGCGCTTCACCGGATTGCGCTGCACGTCCTTGACGATGGCCATCTTGGTCTGCTCGCCGTACTTGATGGTGAACAGAGCGTTGGTGTGACGCAGGGACAGGGTGGTCTCCTTCATCGGCAGCTGCACGAAGACCGGAGCCTCACCGCCGGCGTACACGGTGGCCGGAATCAGCTTGGCGACGCGCAGACGGCGGGCAGCGCCCTTGCCGAACTCGGTACGAACGGCGCCTTCGAGGGTAATGGTAGTAGCCATAATCGATATCTCCTTGATATTCGTTCTTCTGTTTCGGCGCATCAACGAGCCGCGAAGACACTCAAGGAGTGCACTCACACGCCGAGTCGATTACGGAAGCTCATGCTTCCCTCGCCAAGACAACAGTCCTTAAGTATACACATCGGTCTGACAATGCGTGTTCAACGCCGCAAAGGCGCGGAACACACGTACAATCGAACACATCGGTCATCATGCATGAACGGGGAACGAATACACGAAATCAAAGAATCGAGGCAGCAATGAGGCGCACCCATTCTGATATCGCCCGCACCATCTGCATTGCAACGGGAGCCGCGGCCGTGGCATCTGCGGGAGCGCTGGCCATTTGCGCAAATTCGCTGTTCAGGTTCGCTTTGGACTCGCAATACAAGAAGTCCATGTTCCGTCAGTCCCCGCCGGACGATCCGGAACGCGAACGTCTGATGAATACCGGCGAGGCACGCGAAGCCGGCGTATGGTTTCAAGAGACCAAGCAGCCGGTCACCATCACGAGCTTCGACGGTCTTACGTTGCATGGTTGGCTGTTCGACCCGGATTGCATAAGCCCGAAACCGCATCTTTACGCGATTTGCTGCCATGGGTATACGGGTGAGCCCGCGGAGATGGCGACATGGGCGCATCGCTTTGCACGCCTCGGTTTCACGGTGCTGGTGCCGGCGCAGCGCGCGCATGAGATGAGCGAGGGGCGCTATACCGGCATGGGATGGCTGGAACGCAATGACCTGCTCAATTGGATTCATCTGATCATCGAAAGCGATCCCGAAGCCCGTATCCTGCTGCATGGCAATTCGATGGGCGCGGCAACGGTGATGATGACCGTCGGAGACCCAAGGTTGCCCCGTAATGTGGTTTCCGCCATCGAAGACAGCGGCTACGCGTCGGTGAGACTGCAATTCATCGATACGTCCCGTGCGATGTTCCATCTGCCAAAGCTGCTCGCGGCGATGTGCGTGGACGCGGCGGGACTTGTCTGCAAGTACAAGGCCGGCTACGACTTCAACGATGCCTCGAGTATGGAGCAACTCCGCCATGCGACGATTCCGGTGCTGTTCGTCCACGGAGACGCCGACACCTTCGTATCCCCACGTTTCCTCGATATGAATTTCAACGCCTGCTCAAGTCTCGACCGTGAAAAGTTGCTGGTGCCAGGCGCCGATCATGTGATGGGCTCGGTGGTGGCGCCGGACGTGTACTGGCGCAAGATCGAACGATTCGTCAGGCGAACGTTCAGATTGTAGGATTCGTCCGTTTCACCGCTTCTCGCCGGGATTGCAGATCTGCATGGCCACGCCGTCCTCCATGATCTGGAAGCCGTGCTTCTGGTAGAACGACGCGTTCTTGCTCTCCTCCGGCATGACCTCGATATACAGGTAATCACGGTATCGGTCTTTGACCATGCCGACCAGATGCCCGGCGATGCCGTGACCCTGATACTCCGGATCTACAAGCACGTAGTGCATGTAGGCCACCATCTCGGTATCGTCAAGCACGCGCACCAAACCGGCAAGACGGTCGTCATCCCAAGCCGAAAACACGGTGGACGAGCCCATCAACGCCTTGTACAGGCGTTCCGGATATTCCCCCGACACCCAGCCGACGGAACGGAATAGCCGCTGCGTCTGCTCCTTGGTGAACTTCTTCTCATCGGTATATGTAATCTCCATAACCTGCACGGTATCACACGCCACCCTCTTGACAATCAAGGGCGAGGCCGTGATCTTCCGTCAGGCGGTGTGGCTTCGCACCACGTCGAAGATGGTTGCGCCTCCAAGCAGGGCCATGACACCACCGGTAATGATGGAAAGGATGCTTTTGCCGCGTGAACTGGTGAGTTTGGCGGAGAAGGTGGCGGCCGCACAGGCCACGACGGTGAGAATCACACCGCCTTCGATGGCGTGGATCAGTCCAAGCGACAGACCCATTTGGAGATTGCCGACGCCGGACACGAGGAACTGCGGGATGACTGCGATGTAGAAGACGCCTATTTTCGGGTTGAAGAAATCGGTGAGGAAACCGCGCCACCATGAAGAGAACAGGCTTGGCCTGGAGGTCGGGGCGATCATGGACCGTGCAACGGATTCCGTGGATGCGGTGGAGCCATCGGAGGCTTCCCGAGGTTGCATTTCGGTTTGCTTCGTTGCGATGCCAAGCTTGCGCTTCGCCCAACCGGACATGCCGGACATGCTCCATGCCAGATAGAACAGATACATGCCTCCGATCACGCGGATGATGTCATAGGCCAGCGGGAATGCGGAAATCAGTGCGGCCAGGCCCAATGACGCGGCGACGGCCCATACCAGCACGCCGCATTGGATGCCGAATCCCGCCATGATGCCGTTGCGTCGCCCATAGTGGATTGCCTCGTTCATGGTCATCACCATGTCGAGACCCGGCACCATGGCCATGGCTCCGGCCAGCACCGCGAACCCCAGCAACGCCTGCATGTACGTCATGTCGTTCCTCCCATTGCGTGACGCATTCCACTATGCCACCATGGAAGGTCATTTCCCCTATGCAGGAAAGCCTCCAAACATGAAAAAGCGTGATGCCCCGCAGCTATCCACGGTGGGACATCACGCCCTCATATCGCATTCGCCTTTGGGATTCCCAACGGCCATCCATCGGCGAATCGATGTGACTGAGCACTCAGAGCATCGACTCGTACAGCTTCTCCAACGATTCCTCGGTGGTGACGAGCTGGGAGCCCGGCGTGTTCACAAGATTGCCCGGAGAGACCTTCTGGGCGTTCTGCGCCAACCATGGAATGTCCTTCTTCTCGATACCGAGATCGCGTAGCGTCACGTTGAGATCAAGATCCGCGAGCAGTCTCTTCACTCGTGGCGCGCAATCCTCGGCGGTGAAGCCGCCCAGAATCCTCGCGATACGACCGTACTTGAAGCGGTTGTACTGATAGGTCGCTTCGATGGCGGTCGGCTCGATGGCAGCCAGGCCCTTGCCATGGGTGACGTTCCTCAGACCACTGACCGGATGTTCCATGGCGTGCGCCAGAGTGATGCCGGCGGTATTGATGACCATGCCGCCGATGGTGCCGGCGAGACAGACCTTGGCCCACTGTTCGTCGGTGCCCTCACCTCGATACAGGCTCACGATGTTGTTGGCGATGAGCGGAATTGCATACAGGGCGAGCGCATCGGTGAACGGCTGTGCATTATTGGCGGTGAACGCCTCGATGCAGTGACATAGCATGTCGCAACCGTTGGCGGCGATCACGCTGCTCGGCATCGTGCGCATCAGGTCGGGATCAACGATGGACGCGGTGGCCACAAGCGCCGGGCTGCGCAACGACTTCTTGTCGCCGTTGTCCGGGTTGGTCATGACCGCGAAGCCGTTGGCCTCGGATCCGGTGCCGAAGGTGGTCGGCACGAGGATGAGCGGCAGGGCCTTGTCGGAGGTACGCTCGCCATAGATGTACTCGCTGACGCCACCCTCGTTTTCGGCCATGAACGCAATGCCCTTGGCCGCATCCATGGTGCTGCCGCCGCCCAGACCGATCACGACATCGACCTGCCGGTCTTTGGCGAGTCGGGCACCCTCATCGACCGTGGTGGTCAGCGGGTTCGGAGTGACCTTGTCGAAGAGCACCGTGGTCAGGCCCGCTTCTTCGAGCAGGCCGCGGACCTTGTCGTAGGTGCCGCTGCTCTTCACGGAATGGCCGCCGGTGACGATCATTGCGGTGGTACCGTGCGCGGAGGCGATTGTACCGACCTCACGCACCTTGCCCTTGCCGAACACCAGATTGATCGGCAGGAAGTAACCGAAACCGTTCGCCCACTCGTCGGGGGCGCTGGCTTCGGACGCTGCAAGGTTGATGATCGCGGAGGATTCGGAAACCGTCTTTTCCTGTTCGTCGCCGTTATCGAGTTCGCTGACGTACAGCTGCGCATAATAGCCGAACTTGTCCTTGTAGACCATCTTGCTGAAGATGAAGAACACGACGCCGAGCGCGGACCAGCCGGCGACCATGAGCCATTCCTGCGGAGCCAGGGTCACACCGGTGCCCGGAAGGATGTACAGCATGATCATGATGCCGGACATCAGCACGGCCATGGTGCCGATGAGCTTCCAATGCTTCACCCGATACGGGCGGACCATGTCCGGTTCCTTCACATGCAGGATGATGAAGGACAGCGACACCATGCAGTATGCGAGGATGCACCCGAAGTTGCCTGCGTCCACGACCCACACGAGCATCTTACGTCCGGCGAATGGTGCGAGCACGCTCAGGATGCCGACGACGATGATGGCGACGTACGGGGTCTTGGCCTTGGAATGCAGCTTGGTGAAGAAACGCGGGATCATATAGGACTCGGCCATGGAGTACATGGCGCGGCTGCCGCCGATCATGAACGAGTTCCAGCTGGTGAGGATGCCGCACATGCCGGCGAGAATCAGCACCTTCGCCATGATGTTGCTGTGGAAGGCCGCGGCCATGGCGTCGGCGGTGACCAAGCCGGTGCCATTGGCGGAGGCGGCGATCTGATCGCCGGTCATCACGTAGCCCACGGAGAAAATCACCAACGCATAGAAGCTGATGCCCAAAACGATGGAGAGGATGAGAATCTTGCCGATCTTCTTAAGCGGCACGTTGATCTCTTCGGCGGCCTGTGGAATCACGTCAAAGCCGATGAAGAAGAACGGGCTGACGGCGGCGACCTTGACGATGGTGGCCATCATGCCGCCCATGCCCGAGCCTTCGAACATCTGGTCCTGCAGGTTGGAAGCATCTCCGGTGATCACGGATGCCGCGATCAGCAGGATGCCGGCGGCGCCGATGCACAGGGTCAGAATGTTCTGCAGCTTGGCCGCGATCTGCGCACCCATGATATTGATGACGGTGATGAAGACGGCGAACAGCACGGCAGTGCCCAGCCATGTGGCGTAGATGTCGAATCCTGCGACGGAGTATAGGTACCCCTGCAGGAAGTCCGGCCACACATACGTGATGATGGTCGGCAAGGCGCACGCCTCGAAGCAGACGACGCTCACGTAACCGAGTACGATGGCCCAGGTACAGACGAATGAGCCAATCGGCCCCATGGCACGCATGCTGAACACATGCTCACCGCCGCATTCAGGCATTGCCGGCGTCAGCTCGGCATAGGTCATGCCGATGAAAAAGATCATCACGCCGCCGAGGATGAAGCCGAGCATGGCGCCGATCACGCCTGCCGTTCCGATCCAGTCGCCGGTGGAGACCACCCATCCCCAGCCGATCATCGCGCCGAAGGCGATCATCAGGATGTCAAGGGAACTGAATGACTTTTTGAATTCCGAAGTTTTTTTAGTTGGCGTTTCCATCGAAAGTTCCTTCCTCACGTAAGCTCTGCGATGGCGATTCACAAAAGCGGAAAGAGGCCGCGCTCCCCTCGAGTTACGGCCCCTGTGTCCGGTTATTCGTTCAGCATTTCGACGAGCATGAGCAGATACTGGCAGGTCTTCTCCCAGCCGAGCAGGCTGCTGTTGATCAGCAGGTCGCGCTGGCTCCGGTCACCACGATTGGTGCCGGTGATGTACTGATGCCTGCTGCGGTTCTTCTCGTCGTTGTAGCTGACGATTTCGCGCGCCTTCTTCTCGCTCACGGATTGGTTTTCCATGATTGCGCGAATGCGGTCCTCCTCCGGCGCATAGATGAAGATGTTGATCAGATCGTCCCTGTCCTGCAGCAGATAGTTGGCGCTGCGGCCGATGATGACGCAGGATGATTGATCGGCCATCTTGTGCATGGCTTGGTATTGCAGGGAGATGACCTTGTTTGTCAGGTTCGCGTAACGCGGACCGAGTGTCGTCTCGAAGGTATAGGGGACGTTCGTTCCCTTATCGGCCTTCTCCACGAGCTCCTTGTCCACGTCCAGATCGTTGATGATCTTATCGACGAGGTCACGGTCGTAATATTCGATGCCGAGCGCCTTGGCGAGCATCTTTCCGATCTCCGGACCACCGGCGCCGTATTCGCAGCCGATGGTGATGACCATGTGCTTCATACTGCTCCTCCTTTCATAGGTATGTTCACGATTCGGGAACCGACGGGCCGATCACTCAGACAGGGCCTCGATAGTTTCCGCGATGATGGAGGTCGCCTTGTCGGCGTCCTCCTCGGTGATGATCAGCGGCGGAACCATGCGGATGACGTCCTTGCCGATGGCCGTGATGAGCAGTTTGCGGTCGAGACAGCCATGCTTGACGTCCACGGCATTGATGGTGCCGTCGAATTCGACGCCGACGAACAGACCCTGGCCACGGGCCTCCTTGACGTGCGGCAGCTTGGAAAGCTTATCGATGAAGTAGGCACCGACCTTCTTGGCGTTGCCCGGCAGGTCACGATCGATGATTTCGGTGACTGCGGCAAGCGAGGCCGCACAGCAGACCGGGTGACCGCCGAAAGTGGTGCCGTGAGAGCCCATGGTGAAGGCCTTGGCCACCTCTTGCGTGGCGCAGATCGCACCAATCGGCATGCCGCCGCCCATGGCCTTGGCCATGGAGACGATGTCCGGCTTGATGCCATAGTTCATGTACGACATGAGCGCGCCGGTGCGGCCCCAACCGGACTGCACCTCATCAAGCAGCAGCAGAATGCCCTTCTCATCGCAGAACTCGCGCAGTCCCTGCAGGAATTCCTTGGTCGCCGGATGCACGCCGCCTTCGCCCTGGACCGGCTCGACCATGATGCCGATGGTGTTCTCGTTGCAGGCCGCCTTGAAGGCTTCAAGGTCGTTGAACGGAGCATAGGAGAAGCCGTCGGTCATCGGGCCGAAACCGACCTGACAGGCGTTGTCCGGCTGACCGGTCGCGGACATGGCGCCGAAGGTGCGGCCGTGGAAGGATTCACGGGCGGTGACGATATGATACTTGTTCGGACCGTACTTCTCGACGCCGTACTTACGTGCCATCTTGATCATGGCCTCGTTGGATTCGGTGCCGGAGTTCTGGTAGAAGATCTTGTCCATGCCGATGGCCTTGCAGATTTTTTCGGCGAGCAGTACCTGCGGCACGGTGTACGGATAGTTGAAGGTCTGCATCAGGGTGGCGGCTTGGTCCTGCACCGCCTTGACGACCTTTTCATTGCAGTTGCCGACGGAGTTGACGGCGATGCCCGCGTAGAAGTCGAGATACGGGGTATCGTTCTCGTCATACATATAGACGCCCTTGGCGTGGTCTGCAAGGAAGTCGAAACGCTCGTAGGTTTCGATCATATAGGTGTCGACCTTGTTCTTGATGTCTTCGAATGTCAATCCGGTGTCCTGCAGCCTCATGATGCGACTCTCCTTGCTTCTTGTGACGAAAGGTCTTGAAACGGCCTGCCCGGTCGTCTCTTCCGGCCGGAACTGGGACTCATTATGTTTCCTCTCGAAACCGTTTCTCCAGTCATCCAAGCCCAAATTTGGTTGTGCTTGAGCACAATCGATTTGTCGTAACATACGTACGACGCTGAAGAACGGATGAACGATCGGTAAAGAACGGTAATATGGGGCCGATATGATGACGCTTGGCCGCAGCCATGCGAACGTGATGTCCACAACATCTCGAAACACACTGTAAAAGCTATATTTCGCGGAGATTACACATGACTTTGGAATTACGGGAGTTGATTGAAGGGTGTCCGGATGTTCCTCTTCATCCGGCCGCCGGCGAAGACGGACTCAGCCACCACGTCACTTGGGTACATGTGCTGGAGTCCACTCAGATGATCGATTACTTGGCCGGCGACGAACTGATCCTCGTCACCGGCATCGCCTTGCAGGAGGATGGGGCTCTGCTTAAACACGTCAAGTCCCTGTACGAGCATCGCGCGGCGGGCATCGCCCTCGACATCGGACATTTCTTTATGGAGCCGCCCGAGGATGTGGTGCTCTTTTGCGAAGAGCACGGCTTCCCACTGTTCACCATTCCGAAAAGCGCGCCGTTCGAAAACATCGCCCGCCCGCTGTGCCGACGCCTCATCGAGGAGGAGACGAAGGAGCGCATGGTGAGCGCCGCGTTCCAGAACGCCATCTCCTTCCCCGACCAGCAGGAACTGTATACGGCGACGCTTTCGGAATTCCATTTCGAAATCGAATGGCGTTATGCCGTGGCAATCGTGCAGGTCGAGAACTATGCGGGCGACCCGTATGTGCGACTGAACCTCATCGCCGCGGAAATCAGGAGATACCTGCACAGGGACGTACGTTTCAGCACCGTATTCAGCGCCTGGAAACAGATTATCGTCGTCATGCACTGCGACGAACCGCAACAGCTGCGTAACTGGGGGCGCGGCATACTGACGATCGTCGAGCACGCGCTGCGCCGGCAGGAGACCGTCTCCATCGGCGTGGGAAAACTTACCAAAAGCATACGCTGCGTCAGCAAAAGCCACCGTCAGGCGGCCTCCATCCTGAAGCTGCAATCACGGAAAAAGCTGGAGGACCGCATCAATTTCTTCGACGACCTCGGCGCATACCGGGTATTGCTCGGCATCGAGGATCCGGAAATCTCACGGGAATACCACACGCAGATTCTGGGGCCGCTGATCGAATACGACAAGGAATCCGACTCCGACCTGCTGGACGTACTGCGGTGCTATCTCAATCACAACGGCAGCGTGAAAGAGACCGCCGACGAGCTGTTCGTACATCGCAACACGGTGAATTACAAAATCTCCAAGGCCGCGGAAATCCTGTGCATGGACCTGTCCAAGCTTGACAGCAGGCTGCAGCTGTTGCTCGCCTTCATGCTGATGGACATGATGTAGGGTCAGCCATTCACTCTACGATATGCATCCGCCCCTCCCGCCGCATCATTCGACGATCATATAGCCGCAGGCGACGGCAATGACCGGAACGATGACGGACGCCACGAAGTATCCGGCGAACGCCGCTATCCTACCGCCGCGCAGCAAGGTGACGGTTTCGTTCATCATGGTTGAGAAAGTCGAGAATCCACCGAAGAAACCGGTGGCGAGCAGCAGACGGGCAGCCTGAGGCACGACGGAACGCGCATACAGGCCGGCGACGATTCCCGCCAGAAAACCGGCTATCACATTGATGACGAATGTGGACATCGGGAATGCCCTATGCCAGCACGCCTTGATATACGAATCACAGACGTAGCGCGCGGAGGCGCCGAGTCCACCACACAGGCACACCAGAATCGGCAGGAATGCATTCACTTCATGCCCCCTTCCTCGTATTCGCGATATGCGAACCGGTACGGGAGCCCGCATAGGTGAACGCGAATCCGGCAAGGAACGTCACGACACAGTAGATGACGGCGTCAGGAGTATCTCCCCCATGCAGCAACGTAAACTGTTCCAGGGCGAGCGTCGACATGGTGGAAAGCCCGCCGCACAGGCCCATGCCGAAACCACGGTTCACGTATTCCTTGGCATTGCCCGTAAGACGCGCGGAACCACCCAACCATGCGGATAACGTCGCATAGGCGAAGCAGGCGATCATGTTCGCCGTGAACGTACCGAAGTGAAACGCCCCGTAATCGGCGATGAACGAGCATGCATACCGCAGGCCGGTGCCGATGCATCCGCCGACGAACACCACGCCCATCAGATCCCATCGAATGATGTGTTGTCGTGACATGCCCGCCAGTATAGTCACTTCCACGACCGGGATTCAGCCCTTGTGAACATGCAGGTCAGGCACAGGGAAACGGGACGGTGCCTCCTGCTTGTCATCGGCATTTCCGACACTGGTCTGGTTGCGGCGCGCGGCATTGCGCAGCATGGTTTCGTCGAACGTATCCAGCCAGTGCAATTCAGCTTCGGTGGCGAAGATATGATGATCCAGCACTAGGCGCGCCGCAATGTTATCGGCGTCGGTGAGTCGTTTGGCGCGGGTGACGTCATGCAACAGCCGCTGCAAGCAGATACGTTGCCGTTCGATCAACTGATCAAGATCGACCCCCGGCGTGACTGCGGCAAAGGCGAGTTTCATGACCAGCTCATCCCTGCCACGCTGTTCCAGCGTGACCGGTGTCAACCACCATTGCTCAGCTTCCCGACGTCCATCGTCCGTCAGTTTCCACACCACGGCCTCATCGTGTCGTTTCGGCTCCTCCTCGATCAACCCATCCCGATGCAACCGTTGCAGGGTGGTCGAGATCTGCCCCATGTTCAATGGCCAGATCCTTGATGTGGCGCGTTCGAATCCCTGCTTGAGTTGATATGCGGTGGATGGGCTCTGTTCAAGCAACGCCAGCAATGCCTCTCGTATGGCCATATCGTCCTCCTGTTCCCTTTAATCGATGGTACGTCGCGTCAGATTGCGGGGAGGACTGGTTGCCAGCCAGGCCGATAGTGATCCCGCCGCAATGACCGTTATGGCAAGCGCAATCTGCAGTTGCCAGCAAGGTACGGTTTCCAGCCATGCACCGTCGATGCCGATACGCCGGTACCACGCAATGTGGTAGCAGCCAAGGGCGAGGCCGGCAATCATGCCTAGCGGCACCCCCGGCAGCAGTATCGTCATCGCCTGCACAAGACCGAGCCGACGTAAAAATCCCGGTGAGGCTCCCACCGCATGCATGGTGGTCATGTCACGGATGGTCTGGGTTCGGGACAATAGCAGCGACACCACCGTGGCCGTCAGGGCAAGCAGTCCGAGCGCCACGATGGGAGCAAGCGTGATTTTCGCACCATCGGCATCCGTCGCCCACTCGTATTGGTACCGTTGACTGGTCATGCTCACCAATGGCATGTCGCTCGTCGCCTTGCGCAACCGCTCGATGGCACTCCATCCATGCACATGGTCCAATGCGGCGATGTCGCCCACATAGCGCAAATTGACGATGCCGAGCTCACGTGCCGTACGCTCGCTCATGGTCAGCGGGTAAAAGCCCTTCATCCATGTCGCCTTGCGGACGGATTGCCTTACGACATGTTCCGAACCGCTGTTCCCGTCATCATCAAGGGTGCGGTGGCTCACCTGCAGGGTGACCGTACCGTCCTCTCGCAATGCCGCCGCATTGCCGACGACCACACCGCCTTCCTCCAAGGTGCGTGCGGCCTGCTCGGCATTCGGGAAACCCGTCATGCGCATCGCATCGGCGGACATGATGATCACGCTGGGATCCATGTTGATCATGGAAAGGCCTGTGTATCCGACCGCCTCGTACGATTTGGACCAGTTCACGCAGTATGGCGCACCGTTCGGGTCGAAGGCGGATGCCATATCCTGCCCATACTGCTGCCGTTCGTTCACCTCGCAATGCAGTTCGGTGGCGAGAAGCGCCTTGACGGTAGGGTATTGTGCGTAGATGTCGTCGTATGCCTTGCCCGTCAGGTTCATCGTGGATTCCGCATCCGGCTGAGCCAGGGCATAGATCGGCTGGTGGTCTTTAAACGGTGCGGTATCACCCAGCTTACGTATGCCGTCGGCAACCACCATGCGATCGGTATCGTCGTTCACCGGCACCTCCGCGGACAGAATCACATGGGATTGGCCGTGCACAAGTTCCATGCTCCTATCGTTGGCCAGAGTCGAGCCGATCAGCACCATGGCATAGGAGGCCAATGCCATGGTCAGCACGACCGCGATGGTGGCAGGTACGAACCTGCGATGGTGTTCCGCCGAATCACGCAAACCCGTTCGTATGGACAAGGGCAGACTTCGACCGACCGCACCATATATGACGATAAGGCCTTTCACCAGCCGCGACAGGCCAATCATGGCCAGCACGATGGCGGCGACCAACAGCACCAGGGATGTTCCTGAGCCTTCCGGCAACACTCCCGGCGAAGAGACATCCGAAACCTTCACCCGCATGCTCGCCACAGCGCATCCGCAGGTCGCCAGCATAAGCATGGGTCCCGATATCAGCGCAATCTTTCCGGCACCTTTTCCTGCATAACGCTCACGTTCCAGCCCATCGGGCCGGTCCCGCAGCGCATCGACCACATTCATACGTCCTGCACGGCGTGCCGGCATCCATGTGGCGAAGGCTCCGATTAACGTGGACGTCATGACGACCAGCGGGAGCAGCCCCCATGGAATCACCTGCGGGATCTCATGAACGTCGACATGTATGACGGAGGGAGCCATCGCATATATTCCTCCGATACCGGCCAGCATGCCAATGACACCACCGGCGAATCCCGAACAGACGCCTTGCAGTCCGAACATGTTCCGTACATCGCGTGGCCCGGCACCGCAGGCTGAGGCGAGACCCATCGTGCGACGTGATTGATCGACCGATATCGAGAATGCAGGCGTAACCAGGCATAGCACGAGCGCGACGCCCATGGCCACGGCGACTATGAATCCCACGGCGTACTGCAGTAGCGCCTGGCTATCGATACGCGAGGGATATCGCTCGGAAGCATTCGGGTACCCATCGGTAAGCACATGCCGTGATACCGCCACCGTCTGAAGCAGATTCATCTTCTTGACCTGCCGCCAGGTGATCGGCTTATCGCCGACCACGAGGTAATGTCTGTCCACTCCGGCACCACCGTCGTGGGCGACCATGCCGGACATCCATCCGTCCCGGGCCCAGGCTTTGGAGATGACGTCATCGGCAACGATGCCACTGATGCGCCAGGCACGCTGTGAATTCTGTATGACTGCGGCTATGCGGCCATTGGTGCTATACGATCCTTGAAAAGGCGGGGCTATCAGTGTAATCGTATCGCCGATGTCGGCTCCGATCCGCGAAGCCAGTCCACTGGTGACGACGATTTCATCGGCATTGCTCGGAACCGTTCCTTCGCTCAGCTTCGGCAGTAGCATACCGAGCGCTTCCGCGCCGGCCTCGCATAGCCGTGCGGTGCCCGTGCCGGATTGCGCCAGGGTGCCGCCGATCGACGAATTCTTCGCCGACTCGACCTGCCCCGGCTGCAGGCCGGTTGCCGTGGCGGCTATGAGCTGTTCGGAATCCCAATACGGCAGCAGCTTGTCCGAGGACGGCACAATGCGTTTGAGCTCGTCTTCGCTCGCCGGTTGCTGAGTAATCTCATCCATCCAGATGGACGCTCCCTCAGGGGGTTGTTCGAACGGATTCCCGTCGCGCTTTACCGCGGTTGCGGTGATCACGGCTTGAGCGCCTTCCGGTATGCTTCGCAATGCCCGCTCCCGCATGGGCGGAGCACCCGTCATCAATGTGGCGCCGACGATCAACGCCATCATAGGCAAGGCGATAAGCAGCGTGGAGAACGTCGTCCGAGCACGATGACGGCACATATCACGCCAGGCAAGTCGCAGCACGGATCGAAGGGCGAAGATACGGGCCATGTCTATCGCCCCGATTCCACGGCATCATCGGACTCAAGCATGGCATCGAAATCCGTGGGTCCGGTCTCATCCACGATTCTTCCGTCTCGGATGAACACCGTGCGATCGGACCAAGCGGCATAGCGTGGCTCATGGGTGACCATGAGCACGGCGGCACCGGCGTCGGCACGTGCACGCAGCACTTCGAGAATCTTCAATCCGGTATGGGAGTCCAAAGCCCCGGTCGGCTCGTCGGCCAACAGAAGCCGACGTGGACCGACCAAGGCACGGGCGATGGCCACGCGCTGAGCCTGACCGCCCGACATATCCTCCGGCCTGCGGTCGGTGAGCTCTTCAACGCCCGCTTCGCGCAATGCCTCCATTGCAGCATCATGAGCCTTCCTCGGTGCCCATCCATCCAGCTCAAGCGGAAACGACACGTTCTCCACTGCACTAAGCGACGGCAGAAGATTGTAATCCTGAAAGACATAGCCGATCAGTCGCCGCCGCAACATGGCCCGCTGCGCCGCATCGAGTTTCGTCAGATCGACGCCGTCGACGAACACGCGCCCTTCCGTAGGCAGGTCGAGCCCGCCGGCGAGATTGAGCAACGTCGATTTTCCCGAGCCCGATGGCCCCATGATGGCAACGAATTCTCCGGCATGCAAGGTGAGATCCGCATGCTCCAGCGACACCACCTTGCTGGCACCCGCTTCATGGACTCGTGACACATCGGCAAATCGCAATACCGGTGCATCTTCGGCATTTGTTCCGAAGTCGGCCATGTCATCCCCTTCCCATGTAGTTACTGAGTAACCTTATCCATAATGTTACTCAGTAACTATCCTGAGAAACGCCGAAGACGATGCACCGCCATATCCGTGAAGGCCGTTCGGGACGGTGATTTCGCCTTGTGCGAAACATGCCTTCCCGAACGGCCTCCACGATGTCAGGGATTACAGTCGAACATGCGGCCAAACGGTCAGTCGAGACGCTCGTATGCCACGGCGTCGACCGGTTCGAGCCACTCGTTGCTCATGGCGGAAGGGTCACCGGCAGGCACCATGAATGCGAGGTGCGAGAACGCCTCACCCGGAGCGGCGCCGTGCCAGTGCTTGGTATCGGCCGGAATGCACACGGCCTGACCCGCCTTGAGCCCCTTCGGCTCCTGCCCGTCGATCTGGTAATAGCCACGTCCGCCTACTGCGATGAGCACCTGCGCGCCACCATGATGGATATGCCAATGATTGCGGCATCCAGGCTCGAAGGTTACGTTGTGGATGGCGATTTCCGGGGCATCAAGCACCGGCGCCAGATAACTTTGTCCAACGAAATACTGTGCGAAACCGTCATTCGGATCGCCCATCGGAAATGCACTTGGATTGTTCATACCCCGTATTCAACGCCCATGCAAAAAGAATGTCCAATGAGTGTCCGACATGTTCTTCCATAGTTTTTTTGCATGGAAACCGATGATATGCAGGGTATTGGTTTCCTCCGGTCGAACATGATAGCTTCGAATCATACCGTTTCGATCATGAGCGAAGGAGCACGATATGGTAGACATGCGATATGCGCCTCTGGGATGGTCCGGCATTCAGGTCTCCAAGGTCTGCCTCGGCGGTATGAGCTTCGGCGAGGCATCCCCGGATTTCCACCAGTGGACCATCGACCAGGATGCCACCGAACGCGTCATCGGCCATGCCATCGACAGCGGCGTCAATTTCATCGACACCGCCAACTGCTATGCGTTCGGCACCTCCGAAACGTACATCGGCCGTGCGCTCAAACGTCTGGGCATCAGTCGCGACAGAGTGGTTTTGGCCAGCAAAGTGTATTTCAACGAAGGGCATCTATCGCAAGAGGCCATCAATCATGAAATCGACGGCACCCTCAAGCGGCTTGGCACCGACTATCTGGACCTGTACATCATTCATCGATTCGACTATGGCACGCCCATCGAGGAGACCATGGAGGCGCTGGACGCACTCGTCAAGGCCGGCAAGGTACGTGCGCTCGGCGCCAGCGAGATGTACGCCTACCAATTCCACAACATGCAGGTTACGGCGGAGGCGAATGGCTGGACGAAGTTCACCAGCATGCAGTGCCACTACAATCTGCTCTACCGCGAGGACGAACGCGAGATGATTCCGGTCTGCCGCCAGTACGGCGTAGCCCTGACCCCATACTCCCCCATGGCCTCCGGCCACTTGGCAAGACCGAAATGGAATTCGGATTCCAAAAGAAGCATCACGGACAATACGATGCGCAGCAAATATGATCGGGGCATGGAGCAGGATCTGCCGATTATCAGGCGGGTCCACGAAGTCGCCGAGCGCATCGGCGTGCCGATGGCCCGCGTCGCCCTAGCCTGGCATTGGGTCAAAGGCGTGACCGCACCGATTGTCGGCTGTTCGAAACCGGAACGCGTGGATGACGCCATCGCCGCACTTGACCTGCAACTCACCGCCGAGGACATCGACTACATCGAGGAACCATATACCGCACACGAATTGGTGGGCCCTCTGGCCCGCCCCGGCGAGCGCGCCTTGGCCGGCACCCTCGCACCGAAGCGCAGGTAGACCCGTCTTCGTTTTCCGGGCCTTTATTTCGCCTCAAGTACGCTTCGGCGCCTGAGCCATGCGTAGAAGCCGAGGCAGATGAATACGGACAGGAGCGAGCCGGCCGGCGCTGCGATACCCATCGGGAACAAGGTGTGCGGGAACATCTTCGACGCCAGGTATGAACCGGGCACACGCACCAACGTGATGGCGATGATGTTGTGGATGAAGCCGATATACGAACGTCCGCAGGCGGCGAAAAAACCGGAGAAACAGAAGTGCACGCCGGCGAAGATCGCGTCGACGATGTAGCTGCGAATGTATTGGACGCCCAGCACGATCACGGTGGCATCGGTGGTGAACAGACCAATGATGGAGCTTGCGGTCAATTCCACGACGACGGAGATGGCGATGCCATATGCAACGGTGATCGCCGTGGCGTATTTGAGCGTTCGTACCGCACGTTCCGGTTTGCCTGCGCCGATGTTCTGTGCGGATATCGCCGAAACGGTGGCAAGCATGGAGGATGGTACGAGGAACAGCATGCTGATTACCTTTTCGACCACGCCGACGGCCGCGGCATCGTTGAGACCGCGATAATTGGCGATGACGGTGATGATGATGAACGCGATCTGGATGCAGCCGTCCTGTACCGCGGTCGGCACGCCGATTTTGAGAATGCCGCCAAGCACATCGTGCCGCGGACGCAGATTCGCCGCATGCAGTCGTATGCCTGTTCGCTTGTGCCGGATGGCGGCGAACGCCACGATCACGCTGATGGTCTGCGCAAGTGTGGTGCCGAGCGCCGCACCGGACGGTCCAAGCCGGAAATAGCCCATGAACAGATAGTCAAGTGCGATGTTGCAGACGCAGGCCACCGCGATGAAGTACATGGGGCTTTTCGAGTCGCCCAGACCACGGAAAATCGAACTGATGATGTTGTAGGCGACGATGAACGGAATGCCGATGAAGCAGATTGCCAGGTATTGCGTGGTGCCGCAGACCGCTTCGGCGGGAGTGCCGATAAGCGTGACTATGCCCTGCACGTTGAGCAGCAGCATGGCGGTGAGCACAAGCGCGACGCCGGCAAATAACGTGATGGTGTTGCCGATGGCCTCGGCGGCATCGTCAAGTCGGTTCGCACCTACCGTCCGACCGATGGTCACGGTGGCGCCCATGGCGAGTCCGACGATGACGACGGTGAGCATGTAGAGCACCTGACTGCCATTCGCGACGGCGGTGATGCCATCCACGCCGATGAACTGTCCCGCAATGAACAGGTCGGCCATGCCGTACAACGTCTGCAGAAAGTACGACAGCAGGTACGGCAAGGCGAACGTGACGATGGTTTTGAACACGCTGCCGCTAGTCAGATTCTTCTCCATATACCCCTCTTGACCGTCATGGTTTCCAGCAGTCAGACTAACCCCTTCAACAGTCATGCAGTCAATTCGGGCGCCCCTGCATGCCCACTATGTGACACATATTCTCAGCGGCACAGCATGCGGAAATCGCCGCGACGCGGCTGATTCCCGCATCTACTCCGCACTGCCTCGTTCGATGATGTGAAAATCGACCGTCACCGATCGCGGCTTGATGATCACTTCCGAATCGGACTCGATCCTGCCGAACAACATATCCAGACTTGCCGCCGCCATATCCTGCGGGCTGACGGACACACTGGTCAATCCGGGGTTAGTGTAGGCGCCATCCTCCAGACCATCGAAGCCGATGACGGCGACATCGTCCGGCACGCTGAGGCCGCATTCGACAAGTGCGCGCATGGCACCGATGGCGATTGAATCCGTGGCGCAGAACACCGCGTCGAAGTCATTGCGCTCACTGAGTACGCGAAGCATGGTTTCGTATCCGGCTTGCCGGTTCCATGCACATGGAATCACATTCTTCGCAAGATTACAGTCCAGCGAGAGTTCGTTCAGCGCCTCGATTGCGCCCTGCAATCGCAACGCCGCGGAGTTTGGCGCCGTCTCAAGCCGCTCGAGCCCGTTGGGCCACAAGCCGAGAAGAAGGATCCGCGAGCGCCCATGCGCATGCAGATGCCGGATGGCTGCCGCGGATCCTTCGAAGCATGGCGTGAACACACAGTCAACGCTTCCCCGAAGTCCGAATCCGTCGATGACCACCAGCGGATGGGTCTTGCCGAATTCGACAATCGGCGCATCCGTGCCACTCGGCCAACAGATGATGGTACCGTCACACACCTGCATGGCCGCACTGGATAGCATACGTTTTTCGAAGTCGCTGGAGAAGCGGGTTTGCTGCAGTACGGTCTGATAGTCATGACGCTGCGCGATGTCGGAGACGCATGCGGCCAGCTCGGCCGGAAAGATCAGATCGAAATCGGAGATGGTGACACCGATGATGTGGCTTTTGCCGGAACTCAGTTGTCGTGCCGCCAGATTCGGTCGGTAGCCGAGTTGCGCCGCAGCCGCCCGCACGCGTGCCGCGGTTTCAGGTTTGACAATCGCCTTGCCGCGCATCGCGTTGGAGGCCGTCATGCGGGAGACCCCGGCAAGGCGGGCCACATCATCCAAAGTAGTCATGGTCAGATCATACCGTTCAGCCCATGATCGGCGCCGTTGCGCGCGAATACCGGAATCACATCGAGCGGCGCTTCGACGGTGACGGTCCGCCCACCTTCGTGGCTGTTGCCGTCGTGCAGGTTCGTCCAAGTCGTTTCCGGGCCACCCGGCAAATACACTTCGCGCGAGCGCACACCGGATTCGGTGACGGGCGCTATCAGGAGATCCGGCCCGAACAGGTATTCGTCGGCGATGTTTGCGGCCTCGTCGTCACCTGGAAAATCGAAGAACAGACCACGCACAAGCGGCTGGCCGCTCTCATGCGCCGCCGCAAACAACTGGCGCGTGTAGGGACGCATGGCCTCGCGCAGGTTGATGTACTTGACCATCAGCCTTTCGATGTCTTCGCCATAGCTCCATGGTTCGTTATCGGCACCGGTGGTGATGTGGTCGATGGGATTGCCGATACGGTCGACGGTCGGCTTGCCTTCGATTTTGGTGTAGGGCACGCGATTGCCGTGGTTTCGCATGACTGGCGAGAAACAGGAGAATTCGCACCAGCGTGCGTACAGCTCCTTGAATTCCTCGTCGTCCAGACCGCCGTAGTTGAAGCCGCCCATGTCGGTGGTGAACCATGGAATGCCGGCCGCGCCCATGTGGATCGCACAGGTGATCTGCGCCTTCAGGTCCTCGAAGGTGGAGTGCACGTCACCCGACCAGATGAGTGATCCGTAACGCTGCGAGCCCGCCCATCCGGCACGCGTGAGGTTCACGATGTCGCCCTCGCGGCCGATGGAACGCTGTCCGTCGTAGAAGGTCTTGTTGTACAGTTGCGGATACACGTTGCCGACCTTGCCCACCGGTCCGATGTGATACAGGTAGTGCGCGTAATCATAGTCACCGCCCCACTCCGGTTCGGCCTCGTCAAGCCAGAAGGCGTCGACGCCGAGATCGGTATAGTTCTTACGGCACAATTCCCATACGAAGTCACGTGCCGCCGGATTGGTGGCGTCGAAGAACTGGTTATCACGCGGCCACCACATGCCCACGTCTTTGCCTTGGCGGGTTTTGGCGAGGTAGTTGTGGTGTCGCATCTCGTCGTAGTTCTCGGATTGCAGGTCGATCTGCGGCCAGATGGAGACCATGAGTCTGATACCCATTTCATGCAGCTCGTCGGCCATGGCCTTCGGATCGGGCCAGAATTCCTCGTCGAAGCGGAAGTCGCCCATAAGCGGCCAATGGAAGAAGTCGATGACGATCAGATCGATCGGAATGCGCTTCTTCCTGAAGGTACGCGCCACGTTCAGCAGTTCCTCCTGATTCCAGTAACGCAGTTTGCATTGCCAGAAACCGAGACCCCATTCGGGCATGACAGGAGCATGCCCGGTGGCGTCGGCATACTGGTTTTCAATCTGCGCATTGGTGCCGACAGTGATCCAATAGTCGATCTGGTCCGCGACTCCCGCCTTCCATTCGGTGCGGTTGTTGCCGAAGGTCACGGAACCGACCGCCGGATTGTGCCACAGGAATCCGTACCCTTTGCTGGAAATCATAAACGGGATGGACACTTGGGAGTTGCGATGCGCCAGTTCCAAAGTGGAGCCTTTGAGGTCCATGACCGGCTGCTGGTATTCGCCCATGCCGTAGATATGTTCACCCGCGTTCGCTTCGAACATGACGGTGGGCGATTCCGCCCCGTCCATACGCGGATTGTGCGCGCGTGCACGCAGACGCAATGCACCGCCATCAGTGCATTCGCGTAGCAGACTCTCACCGGTTTCGGTGTTGAGGAACGTTAATCGGCAGATGCTGACATCCGCAGACTGTTCATATTGTTCGGCCCGTACCGTTATGAGTCCGTTCGTCAATTCCGCTCGATTGCCATCGATGGCGATCTTCACTTCTTGTGGGTCGGCCTTCGCTTCCAGCAACGCCCAATCGGCATCGATGACAGGCTGCATGAGCCTGGAGCGCACGCGCACGCTGTTCGTTCCCCACGGTTCGATACGAAGATATTCGCCGTCGCCGGTCCAGTTCAATGCGTCATCGTCGATAGTGAAAGTAACTCCGGTGTTTTCGCGTGTCATGATGCTGCTCCTTACCAGTCGCACGCACTTCATTGTCACCATAAAATTGTAGCGCTACAATTGTAGCGTTACAATTTTGCGTGTCCCATTCTTCCGCACCTCGGACAACATCTTCGTCATCAATACCGACCGTTGGTATGTATAATTGTGCCAACATCACCGATCAATCATGTGGCAGGTGGCAAATGGCACGTAACGCACACCCCGAAGTAACACGTCAGCGCATCCTTGACGCCGCGCGAACGCTGTTCGCCAGGCAGGGCTACGAGCGCACCTCCATCCAAGACATCATCAACGAGCTCGGCGACCTGAGCAAGGGCGCCATCTACCACCACTTCCCCAGTAAGGCCGCCATCCTCTACGCACTTACCGAAGTCGATACCGCACGGGTCAACGCCACCCTACCGCTTGACGACGATTCCCTGAACGGACTGCAGAAGATTCAGCACTGGCTGCTTGCCAACGCCACCGACCAAGATCACATGCTGCTCATGCGCGATGCGTTTCCCCTGCTTAACGACCCGAAGATGCTGTCCGAAAACCTCAAGTACTGGCGAACCACGAATGCCGACATGTTCCGTCAATGCATCGAAGATGGCATCACGGACGGTTCCATCACCACGCAGTATCCAAGAGAGGCCGCTGAATTGCTGGCGTTGCTGTCCAACTATTGGCTTGCACCGATGTTCTATCCAGCCACTACGGCCGAATTGAAACACCGCATCCGATGCCTCCTGACCATGCTCGCCGCGATCGGACTGCCGCTGTTCGACCCCGATTCCCCCGAAATCGACGCCCTGGCGAAAGGGATCGCCATGCTCAACGCAAAACCGGAGCACATCGCCGAACCATAGTCGCCGCAATCGCCACTCAGCCTATCCCCTCGACGCAATGCGTTTCACCTTCTCATTGATACATACCGTCGGTCGGTATCAATCACATCCTCATCAGAAAGGTCCTCCATGCTCAGAGAAACCCGATCCCCTCTACTTACCTCTACGTTCATTGCATTGGTCGCAGGTCAAGGCATCTCGCTATTCGGCAACACCATGCTACGATTCGCCATGTCGATGTGGGTGCTGGATGCGACCGGTTCTCCGACGGCCTTCGCGACGGTACTTGCGGTTTCCGTCATCCCGACGATCATCATCGGCCCTTTTGGCGGCGTACTGGCCGATCGCATCAACCGACGCACCATGATGGTGGGGCTGGATGTATTATCCGGTATCGTCACCGTTCTCTCGCTGATCTGGATCACCCGGGTAGGCTTCAGCATCACCGTCATTGCGGGCGTGCAGATCACCTTGGCCGTTCTGGACGCTTTGGAGACGCCGACCGTACAGGCGGCGCTCCCTCAGATGTTCAAACGTTATGGCGCAGGGACCTTGCGGCAAGGCATGGCCGTCATCAATCAGGTGCAGCAGCTCAGCAATCTGATTCCCAGCTTCATGGGCGGTATCTTGTATGCATGCTTCGGCATCCGTCTCATGATGACCATTACCGCGCTCTGCTTCGCAGTGGTGGCCCTCGTCGAATGCCGCATCCATCTCGAATCCCCACGTGCCGAGTCTGACGGGGAAAAGCCGTTTTCGCCTATCGGCGACCTGAGAATCGCCTTCCTGTTCCTGATTCGCGAGCAACCGGCACTACTGAGACTGATCGCGCTGTGTGCGTGGCTGAATTTCATTCTGGTCGGTTTCAGTTCGGTGAGTTTCCCGTTCATCGTACGGAACACGCTCGGTTTCGACGCTGCCGTCTATGGCACCTGCGACGGCATCGTCGGCATTGCGGGCCTCATCGGCACGTTCGTCGCCGGGGTATGCGCAACGCGCCTACGGCCCCGGCATGTCTCTCTTTCGCTATGCATCGAAGGTCTTCTGATCCTGCCACCGGCCATCTCGTTCATGATGCCGGTCGATGCATGGACGCGACTGCTGGTACTCACCGGCTGTTTGGCGATTGGTATGGTCGCCGTTGATTTCCTGAACCTCATCACGTTTCCGACCATCCAATTCAAGACCCCGGAATCCATGACCGGCAAAGTGATGGCCTTGGTCACCTCCGTGGCCACATGCTCCCAACCACTTGGACAGATGGCATACGGCTGGCTGCACGGATGCCTGCCAGTCTGGCTGATCCTCTTGGGTTCGTCACTGGCGATTCTGCCGTTCGCCGCAATGGCGCGTCCGATGTTCGACGAACTCGAGTCATAGCCCCCAGATACAACAAGGTCCTCCCCCTAGGGGGAGGACCTTGCATGATCGGCATATGCATCCTCAAGCGGATAACGCTTCGTTACGATGCTAGTTGATCAGTTCCTTGACGGCAGCGATGACGGCCTGCAGGCTCGCCTTGGCGTCGCCGAACAGCATCTGCGTGTTGTCTTCGAAATACAACTCGTTCTGAATGCCGGCGTAACCGGTGCCACGGCCACGCTTCATGACCACCACGTTCTGTGCCTTGTCCACGTCGAGGATCGGCATGCCGGAGACCGGGGTGCCCGGCTTGCGGGCGGCCGGATTGGTCACGTCGTTGGCGCCGACGACAAGGGCGACATTGGCCTGCGGGAACTGCGGATTGATGTCATCCAGATCGACGAGCTCCTCGTACGGCACGTTGGCTTCGGCGAGCAACACGTTCATATGACCGGGCATACGGCCAGCCACCGGGTGGATGGCATAGGAGACCTCGACGCCATGGTCCTTGAGGAGGACGCCAAGATCGGCGAGCTCGCGCTGCGCCTGAGCCTGGGCCAGACCGAAGCCCGGCACGAAGATGACCTTCTCGGCATAGACCAGCTGCACGGCAAGATCATCGGCGGAAGTCTCCTTCATGGTGCCCTCTGGACCTTCGCCTGCGGCGACGGAGCTGGATCCGCCGAAACCGCCGGCCAGCACGGACAGCAACGGACGGTTCATGGCCTTGGACATGGCGATGGACAAGGTCACGCCGGCCGCGCCGACGAGGGCGCCGGCCACGATCAGGGCGATGTTGTTGATGGCAAGGCCGGACATGGCCACTGCGGTACCGGTGCATGCATTGAGCACGGAGATGACGACCGGCATATCGGCGCCACCGATCGGGATGACGAAGACGAGGCCGTAGCACAGAGCGAACACGGTGGCGAGAATCGACCACAGCAGACGCTGTTCCGGCTGCACGCACAGCATTACGAAGGAGGCGACGGTCAGGATGATGAACACGACGTTCCAGACGCTCTTGCCCGGCAGGGTGAGCTTCTTGATGAACTTGATGCCCTGCAGCTTGCCGGCTGCGATAAGAGAGCCGGAGAACGTGACGGAACCGATGACGATGCCCAGACCTGCGGTGATCAGCACCACGAGGGACGGAGCGCCATCAGAGGTCAGGATGTCGTTCAACGCCACGAGCGCCGCGGCGCCACCGCCTACGGTATTGAACACGGAGACCAGCTGCGGCATGTCGGTTATCTGCACTTTCTTTGCGGAGACCACGCCGGCGACGGCACCGATGACAATGCCTACGATCAGCACGACTACGGCCACGGAGTGCTTGAATCCGTTGGAGACCTCACCCGCGAACAGCACGATGAACGCCATGACGACAGCCATGGCCATGCCGATCGCGGAGACCATGTTGCCCTTGCGAGCGGTCTTCGGGGAATTCATCAGATGCAGGCCGATGACAAACATCACGGCGGCCAGCAGGTAGACGAACCATTCGACGACACCGAGCGGAGTGCTCAGCATTTCGGCCAGAGTACCCATTTATTTGGCCTCCTCTTCCTTCTTCTTGCCCTTATCGGACTTGAACATCTCCAGCATGCGGTCGGTGACCACGTAACCGCCTACGACGTTCATGGTGCCCAGCACGGCGGCCAGGAAGATGAATACCCAGGCGAGCGGACTGGTGGCATGCGCGGCGACGATGACGACGCCGGCAATGACAATGCCATGGATGGAGTTGGCGCCCGACATGAGCGGGGTGTGCAAGGTGGCAGGTACCTTGCCGATAACCTCTACGCCGATGAGCAGCGCGAGGACGAACAGCGTGATTGCAACGACGATATCCATCGTTCTTCCTTACTCTTCTTCCTTCTTGGCTTCTTCGCCGCGGCCGGCGACGACCATGGCATTGTCAAGTTCCTCATTGAGATCGATGACGAGCCTGCCATCACGTACGAAGTGCGCGAGCACGTCGGCCACATTGCGGCTCAGCAGGTTGGACGCGGTGGTGGCCACGCCACTTGCCAGATATGGCGCACCGATGATGGTCACGCCGCCTTCGGTCACCTGGGTGCCGACGGCCGAACCCTCGACATTGCCGCCCAGATCGCTGGCGGCACAATCGACGATCACGGCACCGCGGTGCAGACCCGCCACACCGGCGCGGGTCAGCAGGACCGGAGGCTTGCGTCCCGGAACCTTGGCCGTGGTGATGACGATATCGAATCCGGCGGCCTTCTGGTCGACGGCGGCCTGCTGCTGGGCCTGCTCCTCGGCGCTCAGCGCACGGGCGTAACCGCCTTCGCCCTGCCCCTTGGAGAAATCAAGACCAAGATCCAGGAATTTAGCGCCCAGCGATTCGACTTCACCCTTGGAAGCCGGACGGACGTCATACGCGGTCACGACCGCGCCAAGACGCTTGGCGGTGCCAATGGCCTGCAGTCCGGCGATGCCGGCACCCAGGACGAGCACCTTGGCCGGTCGTATGGTGCCGGCGGCGGTGGTCATCATCGGCAGGAAGGAGCCGTACGCGTCGGCGGCGGCGATGGCGGCCTTGTAGCCCATCACGGAGTTCTGCGAGGTCATCTCGTCCATGGACTGAGCCGAACTCAGCTGACGCGGCAGCTTTTCCATGGCGACGCCGATCAGGCCGACGTTGTCAAGTGCGGCCACGTAATCGGCGTCGGTGAACGATCCGAGCATGCCGATGACCCACGTGCCCCTCTTCACGCGGCTCAGCAGCTCATTGCTTGGGCGATCGACAAAACCGAGCACATCGGCGCGTGCAATCACGTCGGCGGCGGAGACGACCTGTGCCCCGGCCTTGACATAATCCGCATCAACGTAATGCGATGCGGCTCCCGCACCGGATTCGATCAGGCATGTAACGCCTGCCTTACGCAATCTTGTTACGATATCCGGTGTCAGAGCAACACGGGACTCGTGTTCGGAGGTCTCGTTGAGCACTCCGAAGGCCACGGTGGCTTCTGGTGTTTCAGCCATAGGTGCCCTTTCTTCCTCGTTAAAGAAATCTATTGAACAGATACAGCGCAACAGTGTAACGTAGGTCACACCTATCCCGGAGCGAAATTTCATCTGTCGAATATGAGGCATCTGTCGGATATGGCCCAAAACGGCGCAATCATAACACTTCCTTACGCTACCGTAAGGTGACGTGTCGCGGTTGAGGGATTATCATTCCTACACAGATACCAAGTCATATATTGTAAGTAGGGCCAAGGAGCGTTACGTGTCTGTCATCACCTCGTTAAGCAAGCAAGCCGCCAATCTCACGCAGAAGGCGTTGCGTCTGGGAGGTGATTTCGTCCATCCGGTCAGCGACGACTCCGGCAACACCCCCGATTACAACGATCCCGACACCCTCGTCTCGACCGACGACCATATCGATCTGCCTCATACCGCGCAATGGGGGCAGAATTTCCTGTCAACGACCTTCCTTGACCCCGAAACGGGCCTGCTGACCACGAAAACGGAAGGCAACCCGCCGTTGGATGATGGCATGTCCATCTACGACATCTACGCGGATCGCGCCGAACGCATGGGTGACGAGCCTCTCTATACCTATAAGGAGAACGGCGAGTGGATCACCAAGACCGGCAACGAGGTCCTTGCCGAAATCCGCGAAACCGCAAAGGGTCTGCTGCACTACGGCCTGCGGAAAGGCGACGGTGTGGCGTTCATGTGCCGCACCTCATATCAGTGGGATATCTTCGACGCGGCGGTCATGGCCTGCGGCGGCGTGCTGGCGACCATCTACGATACCGATTCCGCCGAGCAAATTCGTAACATCGTAAACAATTCCGATGCCCGTCTGCTGGTTGTCGAGACCAAGGACATGCGCGACAAGGCCGACGGTGCGGAAGATGAGTGCCCGACGCTGGAGCATATCGTATGTTTCGAAAACGGTGGCCTGGATGAGATCAAGGCATACGGTTCCGTCGTAAGCGACGAAGAACTTGACGAACGCATTGATTCCGTTCACAAGACCGATCTGTGTTCCATCGTATATACTTCCGGTTCCACGGCGGCCCCCAAGGGCGTGGAGATGACGCACGAACACTACTGCACCACCGCATTGAACCTGCCGGAATACATGCCCGACCTCTTGCGCAACAGCAGGCACACCGTGTTGCTGTTCCTGCCGCAGGCGCACTCCTTCGCACGTGCCATCAACTACATTTGCGTGGCCAGCCAGCTGCACATCTACATCGCGCAGGGCATCAAGACGCTGATCACCGACCTGCAGGTGGCCAAGCCGACCGTGATGATCGTGGTTCCGCGTGTATTGGAGAAGGTGTATAACGCCGCATCCCAGAAAGCCGGTCATGGTGCCAAGGGCGTGGCGTTCGCCGCGGCCGTGGTCGCCGCGCAGAACTATATGAAGGAAGTCAGCGCCAAGGGCAAGGCCGGAGCGTTGGCCAAGGCACGTCGAGCGGCGTTCGACCCGATGGTCTATGCCTCGCTGCGCGAAGTGCTCGGCGGCCGCGCCAAGTGGATCGTAGCCGGCGGCGCTCCGCTTGATCCGGAACTGATGGCGTTCTTCCGCGGCGCAAACGTGCCGGTATATGAGGGGTATGGTCTGACCGAGACCACCGCGCCATGCGCTTTCAATCCGGTGGGTGTGCCGTACCATCAAGGCTCCGTCGGCATCGCGTTCCCCGGCTTTGAGTTGCGTATCGCCGAAGACGACGAGATTCAGGTCAGAGGCACCGCCGTGTTCCCGCGCTACCACAAGAACGAGGAGGCTTCCGAGGATTCCTTCGTCGAAGACGGCTGGTACGCCACGGGCGACCTTGGCCGCATCGATGATGATGGTTTCCTGTATATCATCGGTCGTAAGAAGGACCTGATCATCACTGCAGGCGGTAAGAACGTCTCCCCCGGCCCGATCGAAGAGGTCATTCAGCGTTGTGAGTTCGTGTCGCAGGCGTTGGTGCTTGGCGACAAGCGCCCCTTCATCTCCGCACTGATCACGCTGGATGAGGAGTCGCTTCGTCCGTGGCTGGAAAGCAAGGGGCTCAACCGCGACATGCCGCTTGAGGAAGCCGCGAACAATGCGGCGGTGCGTGCTGAAGTGCAGAAGTGGGTCGACCAGGCCAACGAGGGCGTATCCCGCGCCGAATCCGTGCGTAAATTCATCATTCTACCGGAGGAGTTCACTCAGGAAAACGGTCTGATGACCGCTTCCATGAAGGTGATCCGTCCGAAGGTGATCAAGCGCTATTCCACCCTGCTCAATACGCAGATGTACACCAAGAAGAAGTGATCACTTCGTATCATGTTGTGATCGTCATGATGGAGGCCTTCACGACATGACGATCACCCTGCAATGTCGTTCCGCCGCGAAAAACATGAAAAGAATCGCGGCGGAACGACATTGTCGTATCGCAAAATGTCGTTTCGTGCGGACCACCACCATGTTTCCCGCGCGAAACGACATTCTTCAGTAGTAGGCGCCACGTTATCCGAGCGCCACGAAGCAGATCAGAAGCCCAACTTCTCGAGCTGCTTAGGATCCGACTGCCAGCCCTTGGCGACCTTGACATGCAGGTCAAGCCGGGCCTTCTGGCCGACGATGCGGTTGACCGGAGTGCGCAGCTTCTTCTTGACACGTACCAGATGCTCCGCACCCTTGCCGATAATGATCGGCTTCTGCGAATCACGCTCCACATAGATGGATACGATCACTTGCGCCTTGCCGTCATAGGCCATGCCACTCTCGTTGTCTTCCGGATACTCGATGGAATCCACGACCACGGCCAGCGAATGCGGCAACTCGTCGTCCAACTCCTCAAGGAACGCGCCACGCACCAGTTCGGCGATGGTGTCTTCCGGACGTTCCTCGGTAATCTGCTCGGCGGGGTACATCTGTGGGCCTTCCGGCATGTTCTCCACAAGCACGTTCCTGACTTCGGACAGATTGTCGTGTTTCAGCGCACTGACCGGCACGATATCGGTGAAATCAGCGAATTCGTTGATTTCGATAAGTTTGTTGATTAGCCCCTCACGAGAAAGTTCGTCGATTTTGGTGACGATGGCAATTAAAGGCACCTTCCACTTGAACGTGCCGTCATCGCGCTTCGCCGCGAATTCGGAACGCAGTCGGCTGAGGATACGCTTATCGCCGGGGCCGATCTCCTGATCTCCCGGCAACAGGAACGCGATGGCATCCACGTCTGCCAGGGACTCGTCGACCACGTCATTAAGACGCTGGCCGAGCAGCGTACGGGGTCGATGAATGCCAGGGGTATCCACCAGCACGATCTGCGCGTTATCGGTGGTGAGAATGCCTCGGATGGCCTTACGCGTGGTTTCCGGACGGGATGACGCGATGGCGATCTGCGTGCCGATCAATGCATTGATAAGCGTGGACTTGCCCACATTCGGACGTCCGACCACGGCGACGAATCCGGAACGATATGGGACAGGCGCTGCGGAATCCGCGGAGGTGGAGGTGGAGTCGGTCATATCGTGTGGGTCAGTCATGCTTGTCCTTGGAATCCTTGTCGTTACTCGACGCCTGATCGGCAGCGTCGTTCGGTTCTTCGTTCTGGTGTTCAGTTTCGTCCACGCCCTCGACGTGCGCCGGTTCCACCACAATGGTGGACACCTTCTTACGCCGTCCGGCGGAGTCCACCGCAGTCAGTCTCAGGCCACGGGTCACCGCGGATGCTCCGACGATCGGCACGCGTCCCAACAGCTTGGTCAACAGGCCGTACACCGTGTCGACATCATCCTCATCGATGTCGATTTCGAAGATCTCCTCAAGATCGGCGATGGTGGTACGGGCCGGCATGCTCCACTTCTTCTCCCCCAGTCTTTCGGGTTCGGCATGTTGGGTGCGGTCATGTTCGTCTTCGAGCTCGCCCACAATCTGTTCGATGGTGTCTTCGATGGTGACCAAACCAGCGATGCCGCCATACTCGTCCACCACGACCGCCACATGCTGACGCGTGCGTTGCATCTGATGGAATAAATCGTCGACCGGCTTGGATTCCGGCACCAGCATCGGATCGCGTACGATCGATTCCACATCGCGGGACAGCGCAGCCGGATTGAAGGCGGTCGCCCGTACCGCATCCTTGAGATAGGCGATGCCTACCAGGTCATCGACGTCGTCGCCGATGACCGGCACCCGGGAGAAACCGGAACGGGAACAGAGTTTCAGCATGTTCTCCAATGTCTCGTCGCGTTCGACGCAGATCATATCGGTGCGAGGCACCATGATTTCGCGGGTCAGGGTTTCCGAGAGCATGAGCACATTGCGTAGCATTTCGGAAACCTCTGGATCGAAATCGTTCGCTTCGACCAAGCGGTCGATGGTTGCACGTCCCTGTTCGAGCTGGATCTTCTCCAACTCCTCATCGTCGGAAAGGTCGCCATTACGGCGCTTGGAATCCTGCTGCCCTCCGATTTTGGCGAATGGCGTCAGCATGGTCGCGACCGACACCGCATTGGCATGTTGCAGCATGATGTCCACAGGCTTGGACGCTCCCGCGCTACGCGGACGCACCAGCAACGAAATCACGGCCGCGATCAGCGCGAAGACGAATCCGCATAGCAGCTCGGACCACAACGGTGCATCGAACATCACCGCGATGCATGCCACCAGCACGCCGTCGAGCACATTGCAGGTGATACGGAAGAACGCGCAGGATCCTGCCGTCGCGTATCGATCAGAAACCAGTCGCTGCACCTTATGGATGCGCTTGATCTTCTTGCCCCTGATGAATGGCGAGATTTCGGAGTCCGTCTGAATCTCAAGAATGAGATTGTTCAGGCTGGCCCTGGTTACACGCGCCACCGCGCCTTCGGTCGCCGCCATCGACAGCGACAGCCATACCAGCAGCAACGCCACGATAATCAGCACGGCAATGATGACGATGGTCATGCCTTCCATGGTTGTCGTTCCTCCCACTATGCCTGCATGGACTATTTGGCGATCTGCCGGCCGGAACCATGCTCACGGTCCCATTCGGCAAGCGCATCCGATGCACCGGCGGGTAATGTCGCCTGTGCGCCGACACCCTGCCGGAGTGCGAAAAACGTCAGCAGCAGTTGCCGTTGCAGACCGAACATCTGACGTTCCTGCTCCGGGGTCACATGATCGTATCCGAGCAGGTGCAGAATACCGTGGATGGTCAGCAGCATCATTTCCTCCATGGTACTGTGGCCGGCTGCGAGCGCCTGCTGCGCTGCGACCCATGGACAGATTACGATGTCGCCGAGCACGCCTTCCATGACGGTCCGCCCGTCTCCGGGTCGCAGTTCGTCCATGGGGAAGCTCATCACGTCGGTGGGACCTTCGAGATTCATCCAGCGCATGTGCAGCTGGGCGATCGGATCGGGATCCACGAACATGATGGTCAGGTCGGACTGCGTGCTGACACGCATCTGGTCCATCACCCAGACGCCGAGGTCCGAAAAGACCTTGCCGTCGACCTGCCAGATGGTTTCGTTCGTGACTTCAACGCTCATCGGCGTGTTCGTTCCTTTCGGTTGTTTCGATCTCGTTGCCGTGCCTGCGTCCCTGTCTGCTGTGATCTCCGGCGATGGCCGCATGCCGGTCGTAGGCCGCGACGATTTTGCCTACCAAGGCATGCCTTACCACATCTTCCGGCTGAAGGTGGGCGAAAGCGATGTCGTCGATGCCGTCCAGGATGCGTTCGATGGTGGCGAGTCCCGACTTGGGCACGGTCAGATCGACCTGCGTCACGTCTCCGGTGATGATCATCTTGGTGTTGAAACCAAGTCGGGTGAGGAACATCTTCATCTGTTGTTCCGTGGTGTTCTGCGCCTCGTCGAGAATCACGAACGCATCGTTGAGCGTGCGTCCACGCATGTAGGCGAGCGGAGCGACTTCGATGGCGCCGTCATCCATATACCGCTTCAGCTGGTCGGCCCCAAGCATGTCGGATAACGCATCGTACAATGGGCGCAGGTATGGGTCGACCTTCTCGTTCAATGTGCCGGGCAGGAAGCCGAGGTTCTCTCCCGCCTCCACGGCCGGTCGCGTCAGAATGATGCGACGCACCTGCCGATCTTGGAAGGCTCGTACGGCCTTGGCCACGGCCAGATAGGTCTTGCCGGTGCCTGCCGGACCGATGGCGAAGGTGATGGTATGCGATTCGATGGCGTTGACATAGGCGATCTGCCCGGCTGTCTTCGCGCGTACCGGCTTGCCCAAGGCGAAGGTGATGACTCCCGGAACATGCGGCTTACGTCGATCGGCGGTTTCGTCACGGGCAATGGCCGCGCCCTGCGCATGCTTCTGCAGACGCAACTCCTCCACCACACGCCCGTGTCCGGGATGGGATTGCCGCACGGAATTCTTCAGTACGTTCTGGTCAAGCATGCGCCGCACGGTATCGGCATCCATCGGAGCCGTATATGCGGCCTGAATGATGTCGGCGAGCACATCTTCGGCCTGCGCCGCCTGCGCCTCAGACTGCTTGGAACGTGACATGATCGCGATGCGATCGCCCCGTACGATGATGGTCAGATCGGGAAATGCCCTTTCGACCTCGCGGAGCACCTCGTCGATCGGGCCGAGAACCGTCACCGGATCGAGCTGCCGGGGAATCGTGATGGTACGTGTAGTGGTAGCCACAAAACCTCTTCTTATGTTTTGACGTCGGAAAGCGGAACGGGATCTATTCGTCGAGCTTCTCACCGGTCAGCACGTGGGCGTGCACATGGAATACGGTCTGGCTGGCATCGAGACCGGTGTTGAAGATCAGACGGTAGTCACCATGGAATTCGTCGTCGGCAATCCGCTGCGCGACCTTGACCATATGCGCCAGCTGATCGGCATCATCGGCAGCCAGTTCGGCGACGTTCGCATAATGCTCACGCGGCACGATGAGTACATGTACCTTGGCTTTCGGATTGATATCCCTGAAGGCATAGGTGGTGTCATCCTCATACACCTTTTCGCTTGGAATCTCACCGGCAATGATTTTGCAGAACAGGCAATCCGAATCGCTCATGACGCTCCTTCGTTTCGTTTGCGAACCTTTGCCTCCATGCTATTGCGCAACCGGGATAAACCCCATACAGCGGCGTCACGCGAAGCGACCCAGCGCGCGGGCAAGCAACGACAACGCGACGGGCCCCGCCGTCGAAGCCCTCAGAATGTTGTTCCCCAACACGCACACTTCGGCGCCGGCCTCGGTGAAGGAAGCGACTTCGGCATCGCTGATGCCGCCCTCCGGACCGACCACCACATAGATGGTACGCCGACGGCCGTCTTCCAGGCACTTATCCGACAGACCGGCAATGGCCTGCTCGATTTGAATCCAGGTTTTCGTGGCATCCTGATGCAGAATGATCACCAAGTCCCCGTGCACGCAGGCGCGCCTGCAGATGGAGACCACCTGCTTGCTGGTCACGCACTCCCCCAATTCGGGAGACCAGGAACGACGCGACTGTTCCGTCGCCGCGACCAGTACCTGACGCCACTTCCTGTCCGTGCGCCCCGCTTTCCACTTGGCGATGGAACGGTCGGCCTGCCATGGAATCACCTCATCCACGCCGATCTGCGTGGCGGTGTCGATGGCCTGTTCGTCATGGCCGGTCTTGGCCAATGCCTGCACCAATGCAAGCCTGATGGTCGGCTGGGATTCCCTGCCGAATCGCAGCACTTCCGCTATGCCTTGCTGCGCATCACGCAACACGGCATGAATGCGAAGCCCTTTGCCATCGGACAGCTGCAGTTCGTCACCGTCCTCCAAACGCATGGCCTGAATCGCATGACGTCGTACCGAAGCGGGCAACGTCAACTTCCAACCGGCATTGAGCTCGTCGCTGTTCACCGGCACGTCATCATGTTCCGTATCAAGCAGGAAAAGGGCTTCAGTCATAGCTCCCGAGCCTATCATCACCCCATGCAATGCCGGCGACAATCGAGCGACACGCCGAGACTTGCACGACCGAAATCAGCTGCTATAGTTTTCATTCGTTGCCGCGAGCAACAAGCACCTGTCCGGGTGGCGGAATGGTAGACGCGCTAGCTTGAGGTGCTAGTGCCTATTTATACAGGCGTGCGGGTTCAAGTCCCGCTCCGGACACCGGATAAACCCCTTGGAAACAAGGGGTTTTCTTGTATCTAGCGAAAGCCGGCGAAATGCAGTTCATCCATCTTGATTCCATCGACGACGAGCGTGTCGCCGCCTACACCAATCTCACTGAAATCCAGTTGCGCAACAGGTTGGAGCCGAGCAAGGGACTGTTCATCGCCGAATCACCCAAGGTGATCGACCGCGCCTTGGCATCCGGACGCGAGCCGATCTCACTGCTGGTCGAGGAACCGTGGATCGATGGCATGTCTCGGACCTTCGCCTGCATCGACGAACATTGGGGCGGAGACATTCCCGTGTATGTGGCGTCTCCGGAACAGCTCAAGCGGCTGACCGGCTATCGTCTGCACCGTGGCGCGTTGGCCGCCATGAGGCGTTGGACCCTGCCGAGCGTCGAAGAGGTATGCCGTGGGGCGCGGCGCATCGCGGTGATGGAGAACATCGTCGACCACACGAACGTCGGTGCGCTGATGCGTTCGGCCGCGGCCCTTGATGTCGATGCCGTGCTGGTCACCCCCTCCTGCGGCGATCCGCTGTATCGAAGGGCCGCACGTGTGTCGATGGGTACGGTGTTCCAGATTCCGTGGACCCGCATCGGCGGCGATGACAAACATTACTGGCCATTCACCGGCATGCGGGAACTGCATGATCTTGGCTTCACCACCGTGGCCATGGCATTGGAGGATGATTCCGTCTCCCTGGACGAACTGGTACGCAGACTCAACAACGGGCCGGCCGAGACCGACCATATCGACAGGCTGGCGTTGATCTTCGGCACCGAAGGGGATGGCCTGTCGCATCATACGATATCCCGTGCGGACCTCACCGTGAAGATTCCCATGAGCCACGGTGTGGACAGCCTCAACGTGGCGGCTTCGAGCGCCGTGGCTTTCTATTCAACCGCAATTCGCTGAAAAGTCTTGAAAAAGTTCGAGACTCGCGGGGCGAATGCCTTGCAAGTTGCAGAAAATATGCAATTATTGTGTGCGTAGGCGGTTTGCGAAGAAGCATTCCGAACGAAGTTGTGCGGTGTCGATATGACGCTCTAAGAGAGGAGTTCTCATGGCGAAGAATCCGAAAATTCTTTCCATCGTACTTGCAGGTGGCGAAGGCACGCGTCTAATGCCCCTGACCCGGGATAGGGCCAAGCCGGCCGTTCCGTTTGGCGGCGTGTTCCGTCTGATCGATTTCCCGTTGAGCAATCTGGTCAATTCCGGTTACATGCAGACCGTCGTGCTCACCCAGTACAAGTCACATTCGCTTGACCGCCATATTTCGACGGTGTGGCGCTTCTCGCCGCTTCTGGGCAACTACGTCTCCCCTGTGCCGGCTCAGCAGCGACTTGGCAAGCACTGGTATCTGGGTTCCGCTGACGCCATCTACCAGACCATCAACATCATCGAGGACGTACAGCCGGACATCGTGGTCATCGTCGGCGCCGATCACGTGTACCGCATGGACTTCCAGCAGATGGTGCAGCAGCATATCGATTCCGGCGCGGAGTTCACCGTGGCCGGCATCCGTCAGCCAATCAGCCAATCCAACCAGTTCGGCGTGATCGAGGTCGACCCGGAACATCCGAACATGATCAAGAGCTTCCAGGAGAAGCCGCAGACCACCACCGGTCTGCCGGATGACCCGAATTCCATCCTCGCTTCCATGGGCAACTACGTAGCCAACACCGATGCTCTGTTCGAGGCCCTGTCGCTTGACGAGAAGGCCGAGGACACCAAGCATGACATGGGCGGTGACATCGCCCCGTACTTCGCGGCCCGCCATGAGGCCGGCGTCTATGATTTCAATTCCAATGAGATTCCGGGGGCCACGCCGACCGATCACGCCTACTGGCGCGATGTGGGTACGTTGAGGCAGTTCTACGATGCACATATGGACCTGATTTCCTATGTGCCCGAATTCAACCTGTACAACACCGAATGGCCGATTTATACGCTGTCCGGCAACCTGCCGCCGGCGAAGTTCGTCCATGCCGGTCGCGATCGTCTGGGTCATGCCACCGACTCGATCGTCTCCCCGGGCGTCATCGTCTCCGGTGGCGAGGTGCATCATTCCGTACTGTCGCCGAATGTGCGCATCCACTCGTGGTCGCAGGTCGTCGATTCGATTCTGTTCGACAATGTGACCATCAACCGTCGTGCACGTGTATACAAGGCCATTCTCGACAAGAATGTCGTGCTGACCGAGAATTCGACCGTCGGCATCGATACCGAGCATGATCTGGCCCGTGGCTTCACGGTCACGCCGGACGGCATCACCGTGGTTCCGAAGGGCACCGTCGTCGACGACTGACGCTCCGCAACACGAACAAAAAGGCGTGTTCCCGAACCAATCGGGAGCACGCCTTTCTTCATCCGCACAAACCATTGCATCATGGCACAGGCCGCAACGCAATCACATTGTTCCGGAAATCACCGGCGAACAATCAGTATTTCGGCAGATTATCGAAGCTGAAACCGATGGCCGCCAGCTGCTCGCGACCCTCCGGCGTAATCTTCTCCATGGTCCAGCGAGGCTGCCAGGTCCAATCGATGCGGAATTCTTCGACCAGACCTGCCAAGGTGCTGGCGCATTCGTCTTCAATCAGATCGGTCAATGGACATGCCGGCGTAGTCAGCGTCATGGTGATGATGGCACGACCAAGTTCATCGATTTCGATGCCATAGACCAATCCCAGATCGATCACATCGATACCGAGTTCCGGGTCGATGACCTGGTGCAGGGCCTCCTTCACATCGGCTGCGGTCGCGCGGCCGATTTCGTCGAAGGCCTTCAGCGAGATCCCGTCATCCTGCCCGTCTTCACAGCCGCAAGCTCCGGCATGGTCACCGCATCCGCAGGCATCCTGCTGCGGAGTCTCCTTATGTTCGACTTCCACCGGCTTGCCATCCTTGAATCCTTTGGCCAGATTAGGGTTAAGCATGACGCGACGCGCAGCGTCTTCGTCATTGTCCAAAGCCTTGGCCACGGAATCAAACACGGAGGCCTGCGGCTCGGGCACCAGGTTTTCGCTCATTGTCGCTCCATTACACTCACGGATAATGCTGTTGAGTAGATTATCGCTTCGGGGGCGGGTTTGTCATCGGCGTTTCGTTCATCGCCGAACACAGCCCCACCGGGGACGCCGACGTGCCGCCGTATCAGCTCTTGGCCGCCAAAGCCTTGGCCACGGAATCCTTCATGCCTTCCCAGCCGAGCAATGCGCATTTGATGCGCATCGGATACTTGGAAACACCTTGGAACACGATGCCGTCTTCCAATTCCTCCCCAGCATGCTCATCGTCAAGACCTTTGCCTCGTGATTCCATCAACCGATGAAAGGTATCGGCCAGATGCATGGCTTCGTCGACGCTTTTGCCTTCGACGAGGTCGACCATTACCGACAGGCTGGCCTGCGAAATGGAGCAGCCGTGGCCGTCCCATACCAGACGCTCGATAGTGTGAGGTTCGTTGTCGGAAACCTCGACATGCACGGTCGCTTCGTCGCCGCAGGTCGGATTGAACTGGTGGGATTCGCCGGGCGTGCAGTACTCGTGACTCGCCTGTACGATGGTATCCCCTGCCTGCGAGGCGTTTTCCGACGCCAAATCAGGCGCAAAATGCTCCTTGCCGTGCGGATCACGGGCCGCCTCAAGAATGACTTCCTGATACATCTGCTCGAGATCGTCGCCGGACATTGCAAATTCATTCATACTGGTTTACTTAACTCCAAAGAACGGACGGACCTGTTTCACCGTTTCGATAAGCGCCTGCGCATCCTCAACGGCATTGTAGATGCCGCTGGACGCACGGTTGGAAGCATACACGCCGAAATGCCGGTGCACCGGCTGCGCGCAGTGGTGGCCGACGCGGATGGCGATGCCCTGCGCATCGATGAACTGGCCGACATCATGGGGATGCACGCCCTCCACCTCGAACGCGATCGTGCCGATGCGACGCTCATTGCTGCGCGGTCCAAGAATGCGGACACCTTCGATGTCGCCAAGCGCGAGCAGTTCGTCGGTGATGGTCCTTTCATGCGCTTCGAGATTCTCCATGCCGATGGACATCAACCAATCAGCGGCCACGCCCGCGGCCACGACTTGGGCGACCGGCTGGGTACCGGCCTCAAAACGTGCCGGAGGTTCCATGTACCGCGCTTCCTGGTCCATCCATGCGAGTTCTACCATGGATCCGCCGAAATTCGCCGGCGGCAGGGCTTCGAGCATGTCCCGCTTGCCATAGAGAAAGCCGACACCGGTCGGACCGTACATCTTGTGTGCGCTCCACGCGGCGAAATCGACATCCAGAGCATGGAAATCGACTTTCAGATGCGGTACGGACTGGCATGCGTCAAGTATGAACACCGCGCCCACCTCATGCGCACGCCTGATGATGGGTGCGATATCGGTGATGGCACCGGTGGTGTTCCCCACATGCGTGACGGCGACGATTTTCGTGCGTTCGGTAATCACCTCGTCGGCGCTATCGGAACGGATACGACCCTCATCGTCCAAATCGAACCACTTCAGGCTGGCTCCGGTGCGGGCCGCCAGTTCCTGGAATGGCAGCAACACCGAATGATGCTCGGCTTTGGACACCACGATCTCGTCACCCGGCTTGAGGGCGAAGCGTTTGGCCGCCGCTCCTCCACGACCGAGCGAGGCATTGCCGAAGGCCGTGGCCAGCAGATTCAGCCCTGCGGTCGCGCCGGAGGTGACGACGACCTCCTCCTCGCCTTCCGCCGCATTGGCGCCGACCAGCCGGGCCATCTTGGCGCGGGCCTCCTCGAACGCCATGGTGCTGCGCGCGGCAAGTTCGTGGGCACCGCGGTGCACGCCGGCGTTGATCGTCCTATAGAATTCCGCCTCCGCGTCAATCACGCACTGCGGTTTCTGCGAGGTCGCGGCGGAGTCCAGATACACCAACGGATGCCCGTGAATCTGCTGGTCCAGAATCGGAAATTCCTCACGGATCGATGCAAAATCCGTCATGCCAGCGCGCTTTCGGAATCGGCGCCTTCCGGCAGATATGCGTCGTAGCCCTTCTCTTCGAGTTCATCGGCAAGTTCCGGACCACCCGTCTTGACGAAATGTCCCGCGGCGAACACATGTACGATGTCAGGTTTGATGTACTTAAGGATTCGGGTGTAGTGCGTCACCATGAGAATGCCGAACTGATTGGCCTCTTTGGCGCGGTTCACCCCTTCTGAGACAATGCGCAACGCATCGACGTCAAGGCCCGAGTCGGTTTCATCAAGGATGGCGAACTTAGGCTTGAGCAGTTCGAGCTGCAGTACTTCGGCACGCTTCTTCTCGCCACCGGAGAAGCCTTCGTTCACGGAGCGGGTGGCAAATTTCGGATCCATTCTCAGACGCTTCATGGCTTCGGTCAGTTCCTTGGTCCACGTGCGAATGGCTGGTGCCTTGCCGTCGACTTCGGTCTTGGCGGTGCGCAGGAAGTTGGTCATGGACACACCCGGAACCTCGACCGGATACTGCATGGCGAGGAAGATGCCGGCCTTGGCGCGCTCGTCCGGAGTCATCTTGAGGATGTCCTCTCCGTCGAGCAATACCTGGCCGGAATCGACGATGTACTTCGGATGGCCGGCCAACGTATAGGCCAGCGTGGATTTGCCGGAACCGTTGGGGCCCATGATGGCGTGGGTCTCACCGGAGTTGACGGTCAGGTTCACGCCTTTGAGGATCGGCTTGATGCCATCCTTGGTTTCGACGTGCGCATAGAGATCCTTGATTTCAAGAGTTGACATGTTATGCTCCTACGATTCCTTACTTCTCTTCCAATACCTGCGCCATCGCGTCGCTTTCGCCGCGTGTCAGACGCCTGTCGATGACGGTCATCAGATGCTCGGAGATGGCGGGAATGCCGATCTCCTCGACGAGTTCGCCAAAGAAGCCGCGAACCACGAGCTTGCGTGCCTCGACCTCCGGAATGCCGCGGGATTGCAGGTAGAACAGCTCCTCATCGTCGAACCGTCCGACGGACGATGCATGGCCCGCGCCGATGATATTGCCATTCTCGATTTCGAGGTTCGGTTCCGAATCGGCGATCGCGCCCGGCGTAAGCACCAGATTGCGATTGAGCTCATAGGAATCGGTGCCCGGCGCGGTCGGCGCGATCAGGGCATTGCCCACCCATGTGGAGTGCGCATCCTTGCCGTCAAGCGCACCTTTATAGACCACACGGCTTCTGCATTCGGGATGGTTGTGCACAATCATGGTGCGATGTTCGATGTGTTCGCCCGGATCCACGAAGTAGATGCCGAGCATGTTGAGATCACCCTGCTCGCCGCCGAAGTCCTGATCCATGCGGATGCGGACCACGTCGCCGCCGAGCGTCACCACGGAATGACGCAACGAGGCGCCCTCCCCCATGTGAATGCGCTGATTGCCGACCTGCTTGGAACCCTTGTTCCACTCCTGAATGAACGTGGTGGAGATGTGCGAATCCCTGCCGGTGGAGATTTCCACGCCTTCGGCGATGCGGGCGTCGCCGTCATGTTCCACGACCACATCGGCATGCGCATGGTCCGCGGCGATGATGACCAGATGGAAGGCGTCCATATCAAAGCCATTGCCGTGCACTTTGACCAGTACCGGCTGTTCGATCTCACCTTCGAGCTTCAGCACCGTCGCCTGCTTGCCGGAATTCCACTCCACGGCGGAGACGCGGTCATTCGGCTTGGAGACGATGCCGGTACCGGCATCGCCCAATGCGACCCGCTCGAAGGTCGCGCCATCGGCCAATGGCGCTCCGTCAATCATGCTGACGGAGATTTCGGTATCGCCGGAAGGCTGGAACGTGTCGAAGAATTCCTCGACACGTTCAACCGGCGTATAACGCCAATCCTCCTGGGTGCGATCGGGCTTGGCGAAGGCCTCCACGTCGAAGGAGCGCGGCGCGCGGTCGGCCGAAGACGGCATGGCCGCCGGATTCGCATACGAATCGTTCGGATCCGCGACGGGAATGTTGATTTCCTGAGTTTGTGCCATGGTGATCAGCCCACCGATCCTTCCATCTGCAGTTCCACCAGTCGATTCAGCTCGAGTGCGTATTCCATCGGCAGCTCGCGGCTGATCGGCTCCACGAAGCCACGCACGATCATGCCCATGGCCTCGTCTTCGGAAAGGCCACGGCTCATCAGATAGAACAACTGGTCTTCGGAGACCTTGGAGACGGTTGCCTCATGCGCCATGGACACGTCATCCTCACGTACGTCCACATGTGGGTAGGTGTCGGAACGGCTGAATTCGTCGACCAGCAATGCATCGCACACGGTCGAGTTCGAGGAGCCCTCCGCGCCCTTGACGATCTTGACCAGCCCACGGTAGGCGGAACGGCCGCCGCCGCGGGAAATCGACTTGGCTACGATGGTGGAGCTGGTATGCGGGGCGAGATGGATCATCTTCGCGCCGGTATCCTGATATTGCCCCTTGCCGGCGAATCCCAGGGACATGGTGCTGGCCTTGGCGTACGGTTCGGCGAGGATGCAGGCCGGATATTTCATGGTGGCCTTGGAGCCGATGTTGCCGTCGACCCACTCCATAGTGCCTCCCTCACGTACGTAGGCACGCTGGGTCACCAGATTGTACACGTTGTTCGACCAATTCTGCACGGTGGTATAGCGCACGCGGGCATGCGGCTCCACGAAGATCTCCACCACACCGGAATGCAACGAGTCGGTGGAGTAGATCGGAGCGGTGCAGCCTTCCACATAATGCACATAGGAGCCTTCGTCGGCGATGATGAGCGTACGCTCGAACTGGCCCATATTCGGCGTGTTAATGCGGAAATAAGCCTGCAGCGGGATGTCGACATGCACACCCTTGGGCACGTATACGAACGATCCGCCCGACCATGCGGCGGTGTTCAGCGCCGAGAACTTGTTGTCGTTGCTCGGAATGCATTTGCCGAAGTATTTCCTGACGATTTCCGGATACCGCTGCACGGCGGTGTCGGTGTCGACGAAGATCACGCCCTGATCCGAAAGCTCCTTCTGGATCGAGTTGTAGATGACTTCGGATTCGTACTGTGCGGCGACGCCGGAAACAAGGCGGCTCTTTTCGGCTTCCGGGATGCCCAGCTTGTCATAGGTGCTGCGGATTTCCTCAGGCAGCTCGTCCCAGGTCGTGGCCTGTTTGTCGATCGGCTTGACGTAGTACTTGAAATCGTCCGCGTCGAAATCCTTCAGATCGACGCCCCATTGCGGCATCGGACGATTGATGAAGTCGCGATACCCCTCAAGTCGCTTCTCCAACATCCATTCCGGCTCGTTTTTATCGGCGGAAATGGCACGTACCACGTTCTCGTCGATGCCTTTCTTCGCCGCTTCGCCCGCGAAGTCCGTATCATGCCAGCCATAGGTGTAGTCACCGAACTGCTGGATGATTTCATCATCCTGTTTGATCTTGTCTTCGTTCACACGCGAACGATCAGCCACATACTGACTCATCTCCACGTCAGCCGCGGCGTTAGGCGCTTGGTTTTCTGCCACCGTACGCTGCCTCCATTCACTGATTAGTACCTATGACAACCTAACAGAATGCGTGGCTAAATACCAGTGACCCATTCGAAATTCGGCTTCCGACCAACGTGATGTATATAACAAAACGGGGAGCCGATTTATCGACTCCCCCGAATGCCTTCACTTAGCGTGCCTGCTGGTGGTCAAGTGCGGCCTTGACCAAACCCGCGAACAGCGGATGCGGCTTGGTCGGGCGGGACTTGAACTCCGGATGGGCCTGAGTGGCCACGAAGAACGGATGCACCTCACGAGGCAGTTCCACGAATTCGGTGAGCTCACCGTCGGGGCTTTGGCCTGAAATACGCAGTCCGGCTTCGCGTAGACGGTCCTTGTAGGCCACGTTCACTTCGTAACGATGACGATGACGCTCGGTGACATGCGTGGTGCCGTACAGTTCGGCAACGATGGAGCCTTCCTCCAGCTCGGCCGGATAGGAGCCCAGACGCATGGTGTGACCCATGTCGCCGTTACCGGCGACGATATCCTTCTGCTCCTCCATGGTGGCGATGACCGGATTTGCGCAGTCCGGCTCGAATTCGGAAGAATTCGCATCCTCAATGCCGAGTACGTCACGGGCGTATTCGATGACCATGGACTGCAGGCCGAGGCACAGACCAAGGGCAGGCAGCCCGTTTTCACGGGCATAACGCAGTGCACCGATCTTGCCGTCGATGCCACGGATGCCGAAACCGCCGGGAATCACGATGCCGTCGACCTGGTCGAGTGCGGCTGCCGCACCTTCCTCGGTGGCACATTTGTCGGCGGCCACCCACTTGACGTTGACCTTGGCCCAGTTGGCGAAACCGCCAGCCTTGATGGCCTCGGTGACGGACAGGTAGGCGTCCGGCAGGTCGATGTACTTGCCGACGATGGCCACGTTGACCTCATGCTTCGGATGGTGCACGCGCTCGAGCAGATCCTCCCACTCATCCCAGTCGACGTCGTGGAACGGCAGACCGAGCTCACGCACGACATAGGCGTCGAGCCCCTCGTCGAACAGGGTCTTCGGCACGTCGTAGATGCTCGGGGCATCCACGCAGTTGACCACGCCTTCGGAATCCACGTCGCACATCAGGGAGATCTTGTCCTTGATGGACTGGTTGAGCGGGCGGTCGGAGCGCAGCACCAGGGCATCCGGGGAGATGCCGAGCTGGCGCAGCATCATCACGGAATGCTGGGTCGGCTTGGTCTTGAGTTCGTGGGCGGCCGCAATGTACGGCACGAGGGAGACGTGCACGAACATGCAGTTGTCGGCACCCAGGTCGCGACGCACTTCGCGTGCGGCCTCGAGGAACGGCTGCGATTCGATATCGCCGACGGTGCCGCCGATCTCGGTGATGATCACGTCGACGTCATCGGAGGCCTGGGCACGCATGCGGGACTTGATTTCATTGGTGATGTGCGGAATGACCTGCACGCACTGGCCGAGATACTCGCCGGCACGTTCCTTGCGCAGCACCTCCTGATAGATCTGACCGGTGGTGACATTGGCCTTCTGGCTTAGGTATACGTCGAGGAAGCGCTCGTAGTGACCGATGTCGAGATCGGTTTCGGCACCATCTTCGGTGACGTAGACCTCACCATGCTGGAACGGATTCATCGTGCCCGGATCCACGTTGATGTACGGATCGAGCTTCTGCTGCAAAACCTTGATGCCACGGCTACGGAGCAGGCGGCCGAGGGAGGAGGCGGTCAGGCCTTTGCCGAGAGAGGAAACCACGCCACCGGTGACGAAAATATGCTTGGTAACGTGCTCTTGAGAATTGCCATGTTGTCTTCTAACCATGGAACTCCAGCCTATCATCGACGCATGACGCGGCGTGTTTCGACCATATGGGAAAGGTGGGGTCGCCTTCCATTACGACGACCCCACCCTGCAGGAGTGGAACAACGTTCAAACGATCATATTGGCTATAGGCTGTTCTCCTTTCCGCTTCTCACGATCAGCACGGTTCCGGAAACGATGGCCAGCAACACCGCCACCAGCATGATGCCGGATATGTCGGTGCCGGTCGCGGCGACTCCGGCCGATGCGGCCGATGCGCCCTTCGCGCCGTTGGAAGACGGCTTGTTGGCGGATGGCTTGACCGGGACGGTCTTGCCATTGTCAGTCTTGCCATTGTCGGCCTTGCCGCCGTCCTTCTTCGCCGTGTCAAGCTGCAACACGGTGGCAGACAACGCGCCGGCGGCATACGAACCGTCCTTGTCCACGGTCACGGTGGCGGCATCGGCATTCACCTTGCCATCGGCGATCAGCGTTTTGTAGGAGCCGGAATCAAGGCCTTCGATCTTGGCGGCATCGGCATTGGCGTTGAAGATCACCACGTACGTGCCGCTCTCGTCCTTGACCTGATAGGCCACCACGCCGTCGGCGGACTTGATCAGTTTGACATCCTTGCCGATATCATCGTAGTCGGTCAGCCGTAGCGCCTTGATCTGCTTGCGCAGTTTGATCAGACCCTTGACGTAGTCGACGGAGTCGGCATACTGCGTGGTACGGTCCCAATCGATGGCATTCATGGCGTCACCGGTGTTGTAGCTGTTGCCGTTGCCGCCTTTGGTGCGCAGAAATTCCTGACCGAGCTGGATGGCCGGGATGCCTTCCGACAGGTACACGATGGAGTCGGCGAGCTTGGCACGGGCCACGGTGGTGGCATCGTCATCCGTCGGGACCGAGGCGCGCAGCTTGTCGTACAGGGTCATGTTGTCATGGATTTCGGCGTAGTTGACCACCTGACCGGCATCCGCGTAATGATCCTGTGCATTGCCGTTCCAACAGGTCGTATCCGCATCCGCATCATACCGGCATCCGAGCGCATTGTGCGCGATGAGCCCCTCCTGTCCGGCCTTGCCAGAGACGAAGCCCGTGTCAGTGTCGGAGAATACGGAACCCTTGATCCCGTCGCGAATGGAATCGTTGAAGAAGGCGATACCGTTGTTCTTGCCATCGGAGGCCACTTCATAGGCGTTCGGTTGGATGGTCATCCTGCTCTTATCCATCGTAGTGTTCATATCCCAGCCTTCACCGAGGATGATGATGGATGAATCGATCTTGTCGAGCGCGGCACGGACCTCCTTCATCGTCTCAAGGTCGATCAGACCCATGAGATCGAATCGGAAGCCGTCTACGTTGTAGTTCTTGGCCCAGTAGGTCACCGAATCGACGATGTACTTGCGCATCATCTTGCGTTCGGAGGCGGTATCGTTGCCGCAACCGGAATTGTTGACGAGCGCACCGTTGGCATCGTACCGGAAGTAGTAGCCCGGAACCGTCTTGTTGAACGAGTGGCTGGCCGCGTTATAGACATGGTTGTAGACCACATCCATGATCACGCGAATGTCGTTCTTGTGCAGTTCCTTGACCATCTGCTTCATTTCGGCGACACGTGTGCTCGGATTGCTTGGATCGGAGGAATACGAACCTTCCGGCACATTGTAGTTCTCCGGATCGTAGCCCCAGTTCTGCGCGCCGGCGGCGTTGTAGCTCAGGTCACCGGTCTCGTTGACGGAACCGTAGTCGTACATCGGCATGATCTGCACGTGACTGACGCCCAGGGACTTCAGATAGTCCAGGCCGGAAGTCGCACCCTTGGCGGTCTTCGTGCCGGATTGCACGACACCGAGGTACTTGCCCTGCCTGTCGGCGGCGATGCCGGAGTCCGGACTGATCGAGAAGTCACGGATGTTCATCTCGGCGATGGTGGCGTCGGTGGTCTTGCCGAAGGCCGGCATGCGATCGCCTGCGGAACCCATGTCCTTCTGGGAAAGCACGACGGAACGCTCGCCGTTGGCCACCGCGGCGGTGGCGTACGGATCGGCGGAGACGTTCACCGTGCCGTCCGCAAAGGTGAGCTGGTAGGCGTAGGCCGTGCCGGAGGCCAGCTTCTTCACGGTGGCACTCCACACGCCCTTGTCTTCGCCCGTCATGTCGATGGTCTTGTCGACTTCGGCATTCGGATCGGCGGACCTGTAGGTAACGAGCTTGACGTTGGTGGCGGTCGGAGCCCACACCTTGAAACCGGTCTGGTTCTTCTGGAACGTCGCGCCCAGGTCATCGCCGCTGTAGGCGTACTTCTTGTCGAAGGCGTCCGTACGGACCACCGCGCCGGCGATGGCGTCCTGAGAACCGAAGTCCTTGACTTCGACCGTGTACCTGCCACGAACGTCAAGATCCTTGTCGGTGGTGACGATCACCTTGTTGCCGTCGGTTTTGACGTTCTTGATCTTGACGCTCTTGCCGCCGGCGTCCGTGACGGAGATCTTGCCGTCCAAGTCGTCCGCGGAGACCTTCTTGGAAAGTTTGGCGGACAACTGGTTAGTGTCGGAAATCTCGGCGGACTTCACGGAAGCCCCAAGGGATGGGCGTGAGGAGTACACCGTAGCGTCGCCACTCATCAGCCACACCTCGGCGGAGGCATTGCCGTCGGCATCGAACACGAGTGCGTCGGAGGGGATCTTATGATCGAAATCATCCGGATCCTTGGCCTTCCACGCGTCCTTGCCGTAACGACGTAGCATGCCGATATCGGAAACGCCGTCGTTGTTGTAGTAGGTGTAGTTGGTGAAGGAATATTCCGCCACCTCTCCCCAATCGTCATGAGAGGCGAAGGTGGCGGCCCCGCCGTTCCAATTGGAGGCCCAGGTCCAGATGTCCCACTGCGGAACGGTGACGCTGGTGTCTTCGGCGTTGTAGTACAGGCCGTCGTCGCGGTTGTAGTGGACCTTTACCGTGACGGCGTTGGCCTTGCACGCATAGTCCGATGGTGCCGAATCCAGGGTCTCGATGGTGGTTGATTCGCCCTGATCCTGGTACTTGGTGCCATCGATCCACACCTCGGCGGTGCCATCGGCGTTTACCGTGGCACTGCGGTCGGCACCATACTTGTTCCACTCGCTGGTGGTGATGATGAAGCCGAACTTGTCATACTTGCCGTCGAAGGTGAGCACGGCGACCTTGCCCCAGCAATCGGTGCCGGTGAATGCGTGGTGTTCGGCGCTCATGCCGGCACCGTTCGCATCGGTGCCCCACACGTACACGCCGCGATTGTCCGAGTCTCCGGAGGGCTTGTAGTGCACGACGAGACGTGTCTGCCCGCCGATGGATTCGGGGTTGCCCACGGTCGAGGTCTGGTCGGCCACGCCCACATAGGTGATGCCCGCGTTGGCGGAGTAATTGCCTCCGCCCTTCGGGTTCTCCCACTGGTCGGTATCCGCGTCGTGGAACACGAAGTCGATCTTCTTGCCTTTGGTGCTGATGGTGGCGGTGTAATAGCCTTGCGCATCAAGGATCATATCGGCGTCCGGTTGGTTCCATTCGTCGCCGAGACCGTAGTGGACCTTCGGGGTCTTCCAGCTGGAGTCGGCGGGCTTGTAGTAGATGGTGACGCTCCTGTCATCGGGCAGTGCGTCATCTTCCTCCTGGCTCACGTCGGGATCGGACGGATCGGTGGTCGCGGAGGAGGCCGGGTGCGAGTCCTTGGTGGATCCGGCATACAACGCAATGGCGGAATGCGCCGGTACGGTAGCCTCCACCTTGCCGCCCTTGACGGTCACGGTCTTGGAGCAATCCATGGTGGCGTACACGTTGCAGTATTCGCCGTCCGCGAGGGATGTCGCGTATGACGCGTCCTTGTCGTTCTTGCCGTTGTTGATGGCGATGAAGCCCTTGTTGCCACGGGAGAAGGCGATGTTGTCCCCACCGTCGTCCTGCCAGTCGGTCACTTCGGTGCCGTTGACGTAGTTGCGCAGGGCGATCATGCCGCGGGTGGAGGTCCAGCGTTGCTCGCAGTTCCAGTCGGAATCATTGGTGGAGCAGACCTTGTCCATGTCCACGTCCGGCACGGAGGTTGCGGTCGCTCCGGGCGCACCGTCGTCGCCGTTACTCCACTTGTAATCGGAGATCAGACGTGGGGTGCCGTAATCGTAGGCCAGCATGAAGGCGTTGGCCAGCTGGTACTTGGCACCGTCCTTATAGGTCAGTGCGCCTTCGTTGCGTGCGGTGTCCCAGTTGGTGACGAACACGTTGGCGTCTTCGGAGGAAAGATCCTTGCTCAGCCGTTCATCCAGTCCTTTGAGATTGGCGATCTTGTCTTTGAAAGCCTGATTCATCTCGGACTTGAAGCCGAATTCGGTTACGGTGCCGTTCTGCACATAATTGCTTGGCTGAATGCCCGCGGCTTCTGAGGAGTTGCCGATGACTTCCTGAATCCAATAGATGTCATCCGCATTCTTGCCGATCTTCTGCGCGAACTTCTCCTTGATCGCCTTCATGCTGCTGGTATTGATGTGCTTGACGGCATCCATCCGGAACGCGCGCACGCCGGCATTCCACAGCGATACCAAGTAATCGGACTGGATGTCCTGCACCTTCTCGCTTTCGGAGTCGAAATCCCACATGGAGCTCAGGCGGCATTCCTGAACTTCCCACTGGTTGCCGTAGTCGGAAATGTTCTTGGTGCAGCTATGGAAGTCGGAGGCGGTGATGCCGTCCGGATACCGCTTGGTGGCGAAGCCCGGATAGGCTCCGGTGGAGCCGTTGTAATCACTGCCGGCCACGCCCTTCTGTTCTCCGGCTGCGACGTCGGAACCGGTGGTCTGATTGATTACGACATCGGCGATGATGTCTACGCCGACGGCGTTGCACTGCTTGATCATGTTCTTGAATTCGGCCTCGGTGCCGAGTTTGGAATCAAGTCTGTAGCTCACCGGCTGGTAACTCGTCCACCACTGTGTGCCTTGAATGGATTCCTGCGGCGGCGACACTTCCACATATGCCACGCCTTCAGGTCCATAGGTGTCGGTGCATTCCTTGGCAATCGTGTTCCAGCTTTGCTGGAAGGCGATGACCTGCACATCCTTCTTCGCGCTCGTCCGCGCTTCAGACTGGGCCTGGGCCATTGTCGGCACCACAAGCGCGGCACACGACATGGCCACGGCGACGCCAATCGCCACCACCCGGCCAATCGGTCGATTCTGGACGGCCATAACTCTCCGTTCTCATCATCGAGATCAGCGAACGGGTTCCTCAGCAGAACCCCATCGTCTGACAACGTATGCGTCATTTGCGCTCGCCGGTAGCGAGCAACCCAAGACACACTCTGCGATGAATGTGCATACGTTTGCACCTTAAGTTGCGCTTTATAGTACCGGAAAAGCTGCGTAAGGCAATGAAACAGCGTGACCCCTTGTGCCGTAAGCCAAACTTCGAATCGCCTGTATGCAATCCGTCACAAGCACTTCCCCTCGTGTATGCAATCATGGCAATATATTCTTGCCGTATTGCTGCAAACACGATTATTTTTCATGAACTGACGCAATTCTCGACATTCTGCCATCCGGTTTCGTACTCATTGTCCGAGACGTATCGGAACTTCGGAAAGCCGTGACGGCATAATGAAAGTCGGATGCCGTTTCCTCCGGCATCCGACTGCGACATCATGTGCAACCAGGCGATTTCTACCTGTCTTCAAGCAGATGGGCCACGGCGTCGAGGGCGAGCTTGTAACCGTAGAATCCCATACCGGTGATGGTACCGGTGGCGACCGGCGAAATCACGGAGCGCTTACGGAACTCGTCTCGTGCGGACGGGTTGGAGATGTGCACCTCCATCAGTGGCAGGCCTTCATCAATCACCATATGGGCGGCGTCGGCCAAGCCGTAGGAGTAGTGCGTGAAGGCGGCCGGGTTCATGACGATCGGCGTTTTCTCGTCAACCGCCTGATGCATCCAACCGATCATCTCGGCCTCGTCATCGCTCTGGCGCACTTCCACGTCAAGACCGAGTTCCTTGCCCCATTCGGTGCACAGTGTGCGCAGAGTCTCAAGATCCTGCCTGCCATACACGTCTGGCTGGCGTACACCGAGGCGACCGAGGTTCGGTCCGTTGACAACCACTACTTTGGTCATGATCACTTCCTTACGATTCTTGTCTGCCGCTTTCCGCCGGCCATGTCAGTGCTGAATGCGGCGGAATGCCTCTTCGACGGCATCCGCCGGCGGATCCTCAAGATGAATCGGATGGCCGATGCCGTCGAGAACCACGAAACGCAGCTTGTTGCCGCGGGCCTTCTTATCACGGTGCATGAGGGCGAGCACATCATCCCACGTTCCGTTGTTCCACGAGGTCGGCAGGCCCAGCGAGCCAAGCAGTGAACGATGATAGTCCACCAGATCCCGATCGATGTAGCCCAGCAGATGTGACAGTTCGGCGGCATAGATGCAACCGACTGCGACGGCGTTGCCGTGCCTCCAGCGGAAATGTTCGAGCTTCTCGATGGCATGGCCGAGCGTGTGTCCGTAATTCAGGAATTCACGCAATCCCGCCTCCTTGAGGTCGGCGGATACATGATAGGCCTTCACGGTCACGGTGCGTTCGATCAGCTCGGCGACGACTTCCTTCAAATTGGAATCAAGGAAGGTAGCGCCGTCAAGGGAACGCAGCTCATCGGCATGATCTTCGAGAATCCTCAGAATCTCAGAGTCCTTGATGAAACCGGACTTCGCAACCTCGCCCAGACCTTCGATGAAGATGTCATTGGGCAGGGAGGCAAGCGTTTTCATATCGGCGAGCACGCCAGCCGGCGTGTAGAACGAACCGACCAGATTCTTGCCCTGTGGCGTGTTGATACCCGTCTTGCCGCCAGTGGAGGCATCCACCATGGCCAGCAAGGATGTCGGACAGTTCACGTAGCGGATGCCACGCATCCATGTGGCGGCTACGAAACCGGCCAGATCGGTGGCCGCACCACCTCCCAGACCGACGATCGCATCGGAACGGGTGAATCCCTCGTCTCCCAGACGCTGCCAGATGCCGTTAGCCACGTCGATGGTCTTGCCGGCTTCGGCGTCGGGAATCACAATGTCATACACTTCGTATCCGCCCTGGCGCAACAAAGTGCGTGCCCTGTCGGAATGACGCTGCACCGGCTGGGTGTGGATAAGCGCCACCTTGGAGGGTTTGTCCCCCAATACCTGCGCAAGCTGGTTCATCGCACCTTCGCCGATGCTCACGTCGTAAGGCTCGATCGTGGCACCGGTGACATGTACGGTTCGTTGAGCGATCATATCCATCAGCTTTCTCGCCGCGGCCTGCGGCGTTTGACCATGCGTGCGCACATGCACGTTCGCGACCTGCCTGAATACCGGATCACGATCACGGTACAGCTTCTTCCAACGCTCGTTGGCATCGCCGTTCAGCATCGGTCGGCCACCGCCACGATTGGCTCGCTCCATGGCTTCCTTGGGGTCGGCCATCAGATAGACGACCTTGCCTCCGTCCGCGATGTAGTCGGTAAGCCCCTTCTGGATGGATATGGTCATCGGCGCGCCCCCACCCAGCGAGAAGATACCGTCGAAATCCTCAAGGATGTCAAGTACGACATCGCTTTCAAGATCACGGAACGCCGGTTCGCCATAGCGTTCGAAATATTCCGGAATCCTCATGCCGGCGTCATGTTCGATCTCGCTGTCGGCATCCAGGAACGGCAGATTCATCATCTGCGCGACTTCTCTGCCGACGCGGGTCTTTCCCGCCCCCATCATGCCGATGATCACGGCAACGGGCCTATGCATCGTCACGACGCATCACCTCATGTGTTCCGGCCAAGAGGCCAGATAGTTCTCGGCGTTACGCCTGGTTTCGGCTACGTTGTCGCCGCCGAACTTCTCCAGCACATATGCGGCGATGGTGAGCCTCACCATCGCTTCGGCCACGACCGCTGCCGCCGGCACCGCGGTGTTGTCAGAACGCTGGTTGATGGCCTGCGCGGCTTCGCCGGTGGTCACGTCAACGGTCCTCAACGCCTTCGGAATGGACGGAATCGGCTTCATCGCGGCACGCACCACGATCGGCTGACCGTTCGACATGCCGCCTTCAATACCGCCTGCCCGGTTACTCAGGCGTGCAATGCGCCCGTCTTCACCGACCATCATCTCATCATGGGCTTCGGAACCCGGCCGCATGGCCTCAAGGAAACCATCGCCGATTTCCACGCCCTTGATGGCCTGGATTCCCATGACCGCGCTGGCAAGAGCCGCATCCAAGCGGCGATCGGACTCCACATAGGTGCCGACGCCTGCGGGAACGCCGTACACCACGACTTCAATCACCCCGCCCAAGGTATCGGCATTGTCTTTGGCCTCGTCGATGCGGGCGATCATTCGTTCCTCGGCCGTCTTGTCAAGCGTACGCACCGGCGAGGCGTCCAAAGCCTCGAGATCTTCCGGCTTGGGCAACACCGCCTCGGCAGGGTCGGTAATGCCCGCACCGCCGATGGATAGCACGTGGGAGACCGTACGGATACCGAACGTCTGCTCGAGGAACTGTTTGGCCACTTCTCCCAAAGCCACACGAGAAGCGGTTTCACGTGCGCTGGAACGTTCCAGCACCGGTCTTGCGTCATCAAAGCCGTACTTGCGCATGCCGGTCAGATCGGCATGGCCCGGGCGTGGACGGGACAGCGGCGCATTGCGTCCCTCGCGAGGAATGTCGTGGTCAAGCGGATCCGCACTCATCACTTCCGTCCACTTCGGCCATTCCGTATTGGCGATTTCGATGGCCACCGGGGAGCCGATGGTCTCGCCAAAACGTACGCCGGTAAGCATGCGCACCTTGTCCTGTTCGAACTTCATGCGTGCACCACGGCCATAGCCGAGACGACGGCGTGCCAATGCGCCGACGATATCCTCCGTGGTGATGTGGATGCCCGCAGGCAGCCCTTCGATCATGGCGACAAGTGCCTCGCCGTGCGATTCGCCTGCTGTCTGCCAGCGCAACATGCCCTCTCCTTTTCTACCGAATGCAACTAGTGGACTATCTTAACGGTATGTGGTACATGATTTGCCTGCCGAGTCTGCTTTGTGGACTGGCCGTCAGCGTCGAGGACGTTCGCGCGCGCCGTGTTCCCCGCGCATGGATTGCCGTGGGCTGCATGGCGCAGATCATCGTGAACATCATCTACGCGCTATCCGTCAATGCGCTGTTCCTCGCACTGCAATCCCTCCTCTTCGCCATGCTCGCCGCCGTCCTGCAGTGCGCACTCGCCCTGATCAGACCGGGGGCACTCGGCTTCGGTGATGTGACCGTCACGTCGGTCATGGGATTGGGCGTAGGCATGTTCGGCCTGTACGCCATGGTGCTGTGGTGGCTGTTCATCGCCGTCATCGGCCTGCTGTGGATCGCCTTCTGGACCCGTTTCGACCCGCAGAGGCATACGCAATATGCCGGCAGAACGCCGTTCGCCCCGGCAATCGTGGTGGCCGGGGCGATCAGTATCGCGATCTGCGCCCTGCTGTAGCACCTGAACCGCGACTAATTGGCGTTTTCGTTGTTGTTCTTGTATTCGTCGCGAATCTTCCAGAACTCGTCTTCGGTTTCGACGAACTTCGTTTCACCGGTCTTCAGATTGGTGGTCACGAAATACAGCCATTTACCTTCCGGCGGGTCCATGGCCGCGGTGATGGCACCGTCTCCCGGATTGCTGATCGGGGTCGGCGGCAGGCCCTTGTTGATTCGTGTGTTGTACGGATTACTGGAATCGTTCAGCTGGTCGTCCGTCAGCTGGCTGGCGGAAATACCCAGACCATAGGCGACGGTGGTATCCATGCCCAAGGGCATGCCCGCATCGATGCGGTTGAGAATCACCCGCGCGACCTTCCCGTAGTATTGCTCGCTGCCGACCTCGGATTCGGCGATGGACGCGATGATCAGGATGCGCTCACGGTCGCTTCCCGTGGGCACGCCAAGCTTGTCGAGTTTGGCTATGCGTGCCTCCACCATGGCCTTGATGATGTCTTCGGCCGATTTGTTCTGGGCATCATAGGTTCCCGGTTCGAACCAGCCTTCGAATTTGCCGCCCGCCTCACTCGGCAGAATGCCATCGCCACCACCGTCGATGACGCTCTGGAATTCCGAAACATCCTTGCCGGAAGCCTGTGCGGCGGCGGTGATCACATCGGACACGCGTTCGCCGGCCCTCACCTCCACGAAACCACCGGCCTGACTCTGATCGGAAAGGATCTTCGCCACATCGGAAGCCTTCATATGCGTCTTCAGCGAATACGTTCCCGGATACAGTGTGAAATCGCCTGCGGACACGGCATTGGTGAACGCGTCGACGGATTTGACGATGTCGGCCTTGACGAGATTCTGCGCGATTTCGGAAGCACCCTGCCCGGATTCCACGGTAAAGCTCACGTCCTGATCTCCAGGACCTGAATAATCCTCAACCTGAATCTGCTCATCGGCGGTGTTGATCGCCTTCCAATGCTTCAGCATGCGAATGCCGAAAATCGATCCGACCGCAATCAGGGCGACCACTACGATGACCGCAATCCATGTGATGATACGACGGTGTTTGCGTTTCGCACGGTGTCTGCGCATGTCACGACGAGATTTCGGCGGTTCCGGAGGCAACGCCGAGGTGAAGGTCTCCTGCGCAGGTTCAACCCATTGTGCGTTGTCGGAGAAAAAATCATCCAGATGCTCAGCCATCGATCGCTCCTCTGTACCTCTCTGCGCGGTCCAATGCTGTCTGCAGAATCACTACGGCAGACTGCTGATCAACCATCGGACGATGCCTGCGACCACCGATTTGCGCATCGAACAGTTGCTGGTGCGCGGTCACCGTGGTCAAACGTTCATCGACCAATTCAATTGTCGGAATGACATTGAGCGGTTCCGACTCATCCTGTGCCGCCGCCCGCATTCTTTTTTCCAGATTAGCAGCCCAACGTCGTGCCTTCTTGGCACTTTTGCCTGCTTCGCCGTTCAACAGCAACGGCAGACCCACCACCACATGATCCACCGATTCGTCCTCAATGACGTCGATGACCTCATCCAATGCCCGGAATGAATCCCCATAAACCTGAATATTGCCCGCGGGGTGGGCAAGGGTGAGCTCGGGGTCGGACAGTGCAAGCCCGACCCTGGCATCACCCAAGTCAACTCCAAGCCATACCATGCCCGGAGGTTCAGCCCTTCATGGCCTGATCGACCAGAGCCTCGAGCGCGGCGTCGATCTTGGTGGCATCGGAGCCGCCACCCTGAGCGAAGTCGGGCTTGCCGCCACCGCCACCGCCAAGGATCTTGGAGGCGCCACGGACTAGGTCGCCGGCCTTGATGCCCTGCTTGCGTGCGGCATCGTTGGTGGCCACGGCGACCATCGGTTTACCGTCTTCATTCACGCCGGCGAGAGCCACGACGACCGGCATATCCTCGCCAAGCTGCCCTCGAACGTCGAGCACGGTCTTGCGCAGGGCATCAAAGGAACCAAAATGTCCCACATTCTTGGAGGCCACCTTGACGGGAGCCTGAGAGGCCTTGGCATCGGCGACGAGAGCCGGCACGGAAGCGGCCAGCTGGCCTTCGTACATGGCGGCTAGGCGACGATCGGATTCCTTAAGCTTGGCCAACAGCGTATTCACACGTTCGGCCAGCTCATCCGGACGGGCGTTGAGCTGATCGGAAAGCTGGGAAACCAAGGCATGCTCACGGGCGTTGAATTCGTAGGCGCTCTGTCCGACCAGCGCATCCACACGGCGTACGCCGGAACCGATGGAGGCTTCGGACATGATGTTGACGGCGCCGATCTTACCGACGTGGTCGATGTGCGTACCACCGCACAGCTCACGGCTCCAGCCATCCTCGCCGATGGAGACCACACGCACGACGTCGCCGTACTTTTCGCCGAACAGGTGCATGGCACCCAAGGCGATGGCGTCATCGAACTTCATTTCCTGTGTGGTAACGGACAGGTTATCACGGATGCGATCGTTCACTCGGGCTTCGACGGCGTCCATCACGGATCTTGCCGGAGCCTTGGACCACTGGAAATCGAAGCGCAGACGGTTCGGAGCGTCCTCGGATCCACGCTGGGTGGCCTGCGGGCCGAGTTCCTCGCGCAGAGCCTTATGAACCATGTGGGTGGCGGTGTGGGAACGTGCGATGGCACCACGACGGTCGAGGTCGATGTTGGCGTTGACCTCGGCGCCCACCACCAGCGTGCCTTCGGTCAGGCGGCACTGGTGCACGATGAGGTCCTTGATTGGTTTCTGCACATCATCGACTTCAAGCACGGCACCGTCGTCGGAAAGGATCTCACCTTGGTCGGCGAGCTGGCCACCGGCCTCCGCATAGAACGGAGTACGGTCGAGGATGACCTCGATGTTGGCCGGACCGGTGACGGCAGGTACGGAACCCTTGCCTTCCTGCATGATGCCGATCACGCGGGCGCGCGCCGACATATCGGTGTAGCCCAGGAAGTCAATCGGCTGGACAAGCGTTTTCTTGAAATCGTCATAGACGGACAGATCCACATTGTGACGCTTCTTCAACGCATCGGCACGGGCACGGCCCTTCTGTTCGGCCATGAGCTCACGGAATTTGGCCTCATCGACCTTCACGCCCTGTTCCTCGGCCATTTCAAGGGTCAGCTCGATCGGGAAGCCATAGGTGTCGTGCAGCTTGAAAGCGTCATCACCGGAAACGACGGTCTTGCCGGACTCCTTGGCCTTGGCCACGGCCAGGTCGAAGATCTCGGTGCCGGACTCGAGGGTACGACGGAATGCGTCCTCCTCGCCGTAGGCGGATTCGGATACCTCATGGAATGTGCTCTCCAGCTCCGGATAGCTCGGGACCATGGCCTCCTTGGAGACGGGGAACAGGGTCGGCAGCACCGGATCGGTCACGCCGAGGGCGCGCATGGCCTTGACGGTGCGGCGCAGCAATCGGCGCAGCACATAACCACGGCCGTTGTTGGACGGACGCACACCGTCTGACATGATCATGAGGGCGGACCGCACATGGTCGGCGACCACGCGGAACTTGACGTCCATGGCCTCATCGTCGCCGTAGGTACGGCCGGACAGCTTCTGGGCGGCCTCGATGACCGGGAAGACCTCATCGGTCTCGTAGATGTTCTGCTTGCCCTGCAACAGGTAGGCGAGACGCTCCAGACCGGCGCCGGTATCGATGTTCTTGTTCTCGAGCTCGCCGACGATATGCAAGTCGGTCTTGGACTTGACGTTGTCGACCTCATAGTTTTCGAACACGAGATCCCAGATCTCGATATAACGGTTTTCATCGGCGATCGGGCCGCCCTCGACGCCGTATTGAGGTCCACGGTCAACGTAGATCTCGGAGCAAGGGCCACCCGGGCCGGGGCCGCCGGTGGTCCAGAAGTTGTCTTCCATGCCCATGATCTGGATATGCTCTGGATCGACGCCTTCGTTCTTCCACATCGAGCGGGCTTCCTCGTCATCGGTGAAGGTGGTCATCCACAGCTTTTCCGGATCGAAGCCGTAGCCGCCCTGGTCCTGCGGGGTGGTCAGCAACTCATATGCGTAATGGATGGCCTCCTCCTTGAAGTAATCACCGAAGGAGAAGTTGCCGAGCATCTGGAAGAAGGTGCCGTGACGGGTGGTCTTGCCGACCTCGTCGATGTCCAGGGTACGCACGCACTTCTGGTTGGAGGCCATACGGTTCTTCGGCGGAGTCTGCTCGCCCATGAGGTACGGGATGAACGGGACCATGCCTGCGATGGTGAACAGGGTGGTCGGATTCGGCGAGATCAGCGACGCGGAAGGCACGATAAGGTGATCATGCTTCTGGAAATAATCAAGGTAGCGCTTCGCGATTTCAGAAGTGCGCATGTGAGATTGAGCTCCTTTATTGCCGGAGGGTCTGATGCCCTCCGAACGTCTTGTACAAATGTTGCCTATACGGATTGAAGCGCGAAGATCAGTCGATCTTGTCGGCATATCTGGCGTTAAGTTCAGCCTCGCGGGCTCGACGCGTGGCATTGAACTCGTTGACCAATCCTTCAAGCGTGCGTACGGTCACGTGGTCCTGATCAGGGCCGAGCAGGAACTGGCGCGCCACGTCAGGCGTATTGGCTTTGATATAGGCCTGCGCCTTGGTGACGGCCATGATTCCGATGCCTACACCCAGGGAAATCCAAAAGAGACGTTTGAACATCACTCCCCCTTGTTCTGGGCACGGTCGGCGGTCCGATTGTTCATGAAGGACTGTGCCGTGGACTTCAGAGCATAGACGGCCGAAGCGATCTTAATGACCGGCTTGCCAAGGAAGGATCCATAAAGGTCGGTCAGGGCGCCCACATTGTTGGCCGTGGTCGAGGCTGCCGCGGAGATCTTGTTGACATCCTCCAGTGACTTATTGACCTGCTGTACGGTGGTCACACTTTCGTCAAGCGCCGGAATCGCATGGTCTCCGGTGTCCTTGACGGTCTGTGCGATCTGATCGAACAGCTTGCCCAGACGGATCAACGGGTAGATCATGAAACCGGCGAGAATCGCGAACGCGATTGCCGCAATCAGACCGGCGATTTCTCCAACACCCATCATGTACCTCTTTTCTGTCCCACGGTGACCCGCGAACACAATACCCGCCTAACAGTAGTCAAAAGCCACGACGGAAGGCAAATTCGTTCACTGGTTATATGAAATGACGGTCACTGCCTGATCGATTGGTTGTTCCGTGTCGAAATCAAGGCTGGTGACCGACCCGTTTGCCGGTCGTTCGCTGAGGTCATAGCCTTCGGGCGCATAACGATGCATCAGACTCAGCAAGGTATTGCCATGAGAAATCTGCAGCACATGATCGCCGTCCTTCAGCAACGGATTTACGGCGATCAGCGAAAATCCCCCCTCGACGCGTTCCCAGTATTCGGCATCGGACTCGGCGTCATGGAACGGATCGGCCTCTTTCAGAAAGTCACGGGTGGCCGCAAGGCCGAACTTCGCCACGATGTCATTGTAGTTCTTGGCCCCGTGAGGCCCGCCGGCAGCAGTCCATGCGACGCTCATGTCCTGTCCCTCGAAATATCCATAGAACTGTTCGCGCAAATGCATGTCGCTGATCAACGCCGGACGGACATGCCCTGCCAACTCATTCATGTCGAGAATGCGCTGCGCGGTTATCTGGGCGCGCGTGGTGTCGGAACAATAGGCGGCGGCGAAATCGTAATCGCGCAACTTGGTCGCGGCCTTGTCGGCATCGGCGATGCCGGACTGCGTCAGTGGCGAATTCGACCACCCTTGCAGACGATTGTATCGATTGAAGAACGTCTGTCCGTGACGGACGAGATGGAGATGAAGCAACATGCTTTCATGCTACCCGCTGAAGTGGGCGAAACGCATGCACTACGATGGGATTATGAGTCATTTCATTTCACGCTGGCTGGTTTTGACCATAGCGGCCGGGGTCATGGTTGCCCTGCTGCCCGGCATGCATGCCATCGGAGACCCTCCGATTCTTGGCATCGGGGCGTTCGCATTGTTCATGGCACTGATCAATGCCTCGATCAAACCGATCGTGCATGCCATAGCGTTGCCGTTCTCCATTCTGTCGTTCGGCCTGATCGCCCTGATCATCAACTGGCTGTTCATGCAGCTCGCCTCCTGGCTGGCCATGAGCCTGTTCGACGTGGGCGTCGTCATCGACGGCTTCTGGTGGTCCGTCATCGGTTCGCTGATCATGTCGATCGTATCCACCATCGTCGGCGGCATTATCGGCGGCATGTTCGCGGACTGATCAGCACCTGCGGAATCCCCGCAGATAACGCAGATAGCAAAGAGCCTCGCGGCCATAACGGCGGCGAGGCTTTTGCTGTATGTCCTTATACTGTATGTTCTTACAGTATGTGAATCCAGATCAGCGGGCGTAGAATTCGACCACGTACTGGATGTTGACCTGCACCGGGATTTCCTCGGCTTCAGGCTTGCGAGTCAGGGTGGCCTTCAGGGAAGGCAGGTTGACGTCCAGGTAGCCCGGGACCGCCGGCAGCACATCGCGGTGCACGCCTTCGGCAGCAATCTGGAACGGAACCATGGTCTGGCTCTTGGCCTTGACCTGAATGGTCTGGCCAGGCTTGACGCGGTAGGACGGGCGGTCGACGATGTTGCCGTCGACGAGAATGTGACGGTGGACCACGAACTGACGGGCCTGGGCGGTGGTGCGAGCGAAGCCTGCACGCAGAACCAGGGCGTCAAGACGGGTCTCGAGATCGGTCAGCATGGCGTTACCGGTCTGGCCGGCGGTGTGGGTGCCCTTCTCGTAAGCGGCGCGAAGCTGCTTCTCGGAAATGCCGTACTGAGCGCGAAGACGCTGCTTCTCGCGCAGACGCACTGCGTAATCGGATTCAGTGCGGCGGCGGGTGCGGCCGTGCTCACCCGGAGCATACGGACGCTTTTCGAAGATGCGCTGAGCCTTAGGGGTCAGAGCGATGCCGAGGGCGCGGGAAAGACGCACCTGACGGCGAGAACGCTGAACGTTCGTCATTGGTTTAATCCTTTGTTTGTTCTGTCGTTGTCTGAACGGAACGCGCGTCGATCACTCGACCCGCGCTGAGCCAGCCTCTCCAGTGCTTCCTTCGCGGCAAGCGCGAACGGCAACCTTCGACAAGGTCGGCCGCCGACCCACTGATGGGCTAAGACTCCAGACGGCATACGTCTACAAGACGCACACCAATCGTCAATGATACACACAGGGGCGGGACTAGCTTCGAACAGCCTGGCATTCGGCATGTCTTGCCCTATGCCTCGCTCAGCACTCCCCTATCCATGCGGAATACGTAGTCCACATATGCCAGAGCGTCCGGGTCATGCGTGACCATCAACACAGCGGTACCGCCATTCGCGACATCCCGTAGCAGCCGCATGACGATCGCGGTGCTTGCCGCATCCAGATCACCGGTGGGCTCATCGGCAATGAGCAACTTCGGCCGATTCATCAACGCGCGTGCGATGGAGACGCGACGTATCTCACCGCCGGAGAGCTCCTTCGGATAGCAGTCGGCCAGATCGGCGATTTCCAGCATTTCCAGCAATTCACGGGCATGCCCGACAAGACGGTCGGAAGAACGGACGGCCGTATCCGTGGCGATCGGTGCCGCCGCGATTACATCTGGCAGACCGTCGTCCACCTGCGTCTGGCCGGAAGGCATCTTCTCGGCATCATCGTTCTCCTGAGCATCATCGTTGCCATCGATCTCTTGATTGCCGGGCTCGAGTACCGCCGGAAGAATCACGTTATCGATTACGGTGAGATTCGGCAGCAACGTCTGACTCTGCGTCACGAATCCGATCACCCGGTTGCGTATCGCCGACATCTGTCTGTCACGTAAGGCGACGATATTCCGCCCATCAAGCGTAATCGTGCCGTCAGTAGGACGCAGCAATCCGGTAATGAGGTTGAGCAGCGTACTCTTGCCGTTGCCGGAACGCCCCACGATGGCGATGAATTCACCTTCCCTCAGAATGAGGTTCACATGATCGACCGCCGCGAACGGCTTGCCACGGCGCGTGAATTCACGGGTCAGATCGTGCAGCTCCAATACGTTCATGCTCACTCCCCCTCCCTCAACGTCAGATAGGTTTCCGGTGCGGACAGTTTCACCGCGGTGGCGATGGATGCGATCACACCGGTAATCACCGCGAATACGAAACTCACGGCGATCAGCAGCATTACGTTCCACACGCCGGATTGCAGATAAGGCAGTTGCAGCTGTCTGCCGATCAGCGTGCTGAAGGGGAAGATCGCCAGCGAAGCGAGCGCCACGCCGATTACACCGCCCAATGCGCCGATTATGACGGATTCCCTGATGATGATGCCCACCAATGTGGAGCGTGTGGCCCCCATGATGCGGTACGCGGCGAATTCACGTTTGCGCTCATTCATGGCGGAGGCGAATACCGCAAGCAGTACGATCAGCCCCATGATCCAGAACACGGCCACGAAAATCGTCACATATCCCACGATGACCGTCAGATTGTTCTTGGTGGTTGCGGTGATGCCGCCCGGATAGACATAGCCAAGGCCTTTGAGTCCCGTGGCTTTGGTGATGTTGGAGGCGACCTGCTGTGCGGAATAGCCATCCTTGACCTTGATCAGGATGGCGGAGACCGCTTTGTCGGCATATTCCTGCGGAATGGCGGGATGCCCGACCTTCGCGGAATAGGAAACGACGTCGGGGACAGTGTTCATATTGACGAATACGGAATTGTCAAGTGACGTACCCGTGTTCGCCAGCTGCGCGGCGACCGGGAATTCGTGCCCATACAGCTTGACGGTGTTGTTTCCGGATACGTTGATGCTGGCTCCGGCGATGATCTGGCCGTCTTCGAGCACACCGTCGAATTGCGAGCCGATCCATGGGGTGATGACGAAATCGGTTTGCGAGTTGAAGCCGATGATCTGCACCTTGTCGTCGCAACATGCGGCGGCCAGCGACGAAATGTAGGTCTGTGCGGTGATTTCGTCGATGCCGTCGGCCTTCGATACCTCGTTTTCGATGTCGTTGGTGAAGTAGAAGGTACTCGATCCGCCATTCGTCAGCAACGCCTCGGCTTCGTTTTTCGTATTCTGCGGGGTAACCATCAGATCGGCGCCCATACGTTCCTGCATGCTGTTCAATCCCGCTTCAAGGTTCATCGACAGCAGGGAGCCTCCGTAAAAGGCGACGGTGAGCATGATGACCACGATGACGAGGGCCGTGGTCCGAAACGGCTTGCGCCTGAGATTCGTCACAGGCAGGCCGGCAAGGGTGACATGATTCATATCAGCGATGCTTTGCCGGCTTCAGGTCAAGGTATGCGGCGATGACGGAGAATACCGTGGTGAGTACGCCCAGCACGATCAGCGTAGGCAGCGTCACCATGTGGCAATGCATCATCGCGCCCTTGCACACGCCGATCAGCACGGTCGGTACCAGAATCACCAGCACGCCCAGTACGGCGTTGGCGATGTCCAGACCGGCGCGGGTCGCTTCGGCGACAAACAGACCGATGATGGCGAGCAATGCGATGACGATGACGATGCCGATGCCGAGCGCTGCCTGCGCGGTGTAATGGCAGGCCATCGGCATGTCCGTGACCTCGCACACATGGGCGAAGGTTCGCGGGGCGACGGCGATCAGCACGCCAAGGACGAACTGCGCAATGGCTGCGAAAAGTTTCTTGTTCATGATTTCCTCTCGACAAATAATCAGGCAACGCCCGATTATCGCAGTGTTGACCATGAAAGAAAAGTCTTGACTTTTCACGTTCGTAGTGATAAAGCGCCTGTCGAAAGCTCTCAGAGCTTTTCGATAGGCGCCACGCGCAGCATCAGCCGCTTGATGCCATCCATGCCGAAATCCACGGTGATAACGGAATTGCGGCCCTTGTCCTGCGTATCGACGATGGTGCCCAAGCCATACTGGTCGTGCGTGATCTTGTCTCCGATATGGAAATCCTCGATATTGAGGTTATTGTCCTTGCTCAGTGCGGAGGCGGGTGTGGTTCTCGGTTTGTCAAGCGCCTTCGGTTTGGTGTGACGGGTGGTCACCTTGCCGGCCTTAGCGGACTTGCCGGAACCGTAGGAAGACGATCCGTACGAGGATCGCGAACTCGAACCGTACGCGGCACGGCCCGAACCGTAGGACGAGCCACCACGGGAGGATGACGAGCCATATGACGATCCTCCATACGAAGAGCGAGAACCGTACGAGGTCGTTCCACCATAGGATCCGCCACGTGAGCCATATCCGGAGCCGCCGAACGACGAGGTGCCGAAGTCGTCATCGCCCCAACCGCCGAATTCGTCGTCATCGTCGAAGCCGCTCTGCCAACCGCCGCGCATGCGTTCCATGCCGGCTTCCTTACGCTTCCAATCGATGAGATCCTCCGGAATCTCATCGAGGAACTGGCTTGGCATCATTTCGTTGGCCTGTCCCCATTGCGCACGCACCGCCGCTCGGGTCACATACAGACGCCTTTTCGCACGGGTGATGCCCACATAGGCAAGACGACGTTCCTCGGAAAGCTCGCTCGTGTCTTCCATGGCTCGTGAATGCGGGAAGGTGCCCTGCTCCATGCCGGTGAGGAACACGACCGGATATTCAAGGCCCTTGGCGGTATGCAGGGTCATCATCGTGACCTTGCCGGAATCCTCGTTCTCACCGGGCAACTGATCGGAATCCGCCACCAATGCGGTGGTTTCCAGGAATCCCGCCAATGTGGCGTCCGGCGTGTTCTGTTCGAATTCCGCCGCTACGGATTGCAGCTGCGAAAGATTATCCACGCGTGAGGCGTCCTGCGGATCTTCGGAGCGTTGCAGTTCCTCCAGAAGTCCGCTTCTGGACAGCACCTCCGCCACCACTTCGGATGGTTTGGCGTCATGCGCCTTCGCAAAGTCGGCCAATTCGTGCATCAGGTCGCGGAACGCTCCCAATGGCTTCGCCGTTCGTCCGGTCATGCCTTCGATCTGGTCAAGATGTTCGATGCCGTCGAAGAACGTCGTGCCATGCCGATCCGCATACATGGCGACCAGCCCTTCCGCACGGGCGCCCAGCCCTCGTTTCGGCACGTTCAGGATGCGACGCATGTTCACGTCGTCGGCGGGGTTCACGATGGCCTGCAAATATGCGATGGCGTCCTTGACTTCTCTGCGTTCGTAGAATTTGGTGCCTCCTACCAACTGGTATGGCAGGTTGGCGTTGATCATCGCCTCTTCCAGCGAACGCGATTGCGCGTTGGCCCGGTACATGATGGCCATGTCGCTGTAGGCGATGCCTTCCTCCGTATGCAGCCTTGTGATTTCGGATGCGATATAGCCGGCCTCCTGCTGCGCGTTGTCGGCTGCATAGCCGATGATCGGATCGCCTTTGCCGAGTGCGGTCCACAGTTTCTTCGGCTTGCGGTTCTCGTTCTTCGCGATCACCGCATTCGCCGCATCCAGAATGGTCTGCGTCGAACGGTAGTTCTGTTCGAGCATGATGGTCTTCGCGTTCGGGAAGTCCTCTTCGAAATCCTGGATGTTGCGGATGTCGGCGCCGCGGAAGGCGTATATGGACTGATCGGAGTCACCGACGACGGTAACCCAGGAGGGTCCGACCCGGCCCGCGCCCGTGGCATGCGGATCGGCCTGCTCGCCCGAATCGATGCCGGAGAGTTCACGCACCAATACGTATTGGGCGTGATTGGTGTCCTGATACTCGTCCACGAAAATGTAACGGAATTTGTGCCGGTAATAATCGCTCGCTTGCGGGCACGTTCTGAACAGTTCGACGGTGCGCATGATCAGATCGTCGAAGTCCACGGCGTTGGCCTGGGCCAGACGGTACTGGTATTCGGAGTACACCACGGCGAACAGTTCCTCGACGTTGTCGAACCGTCCCAGCTGGTAGCCGCGTTGCCCCGGCCGGTAATCGGCGGCATAGGTCTTGAGCTGGTCCTTCAACGAGATCAGTGAGTTCTTGTAGTCGGAGATCTTGCCGAGAATCATGCGCGGCGTATAGCGCTTCAGGTCAATGTTCAGATCGGCGCCGATCAGCTTGATCAGTCGTTCACTGTCAGCGGTGTCATAGATGGAGAATCCGGATTTCAGGCCGATCTGGTCGCCGTCGCGTCGCAGGATGCGCACGCAGGCGGAATGGAACGTCGAAATCCACATGCGTTCGGCTTCCGGTCCGACGAGTGCGGCGAGACGTTCCCTCATCTCGGCCGCAGCTTTGTTGGTGAAAGTGATGGCGAGAATCTGGCTTGCCCAGATGCCATGAGCCAGAAGCCATGCGATACGGCGTGTCAGCACACGGGTCTTGCCTGATCCCGCACCTGCGCCGATAAGCAATGCCTGACCGTAGTACTTCACCGCTTCGCTCTGCCGCGGATTGAGATCCTTGATCAACGTTTGCGGATCGCACAAGACGGGTCCCATGTTCTGCTGCACCGGTTCCACTTTCCTTCTCGACATCGTATATTCGCGGAATACATATCTACCACACGCGCAGGTCAGAGGAAGACGTTCGGATAGTCAATTGACGCGCGTATATTGACTGCCATATGCGGCTCGCCGCATGCCACCTACCATGCTGCGTTCGCAGCCGACAACACCTAAGGGGATTCATGAAGGAGCTTGAAGAGCGCATTCGCGAACGGGGTACCGTCAAGCCGGGCGACGTGTTGAAGGTCGACGCCTTCCTCAACCATCAGTGCGATGTGGAACTGTTCGATCATATGGGCGCCGCCTGGGCCGAGCATTTCCAAGGCAAGACCATCACCAAGATTCTGACCATCGAGGCTTCCGGCATCGGCATCGCCTGTGTGGCGGCCCGTCATTTCGGCAATGCACCGGTGGTGTTCGCCAAGAAGGCGCAGTCCATTAACCTTGACGGCGATCAGTACACCACCACCGTCTATTCCTTCACCAAGCAGAAGGAATTCCCCGTCATCGTCTCCAAGCGTTACCTCAATGAGGGCGATCATGTGCTGCTTATCGATGATTTCCTGGCCAATGGCAAAGCATTGAGAGGTCTGATTGAGCTGTGTCATAAGGCAGGTGCCGTGGTGGAGGGCATCGGCATCGCCGTGGAGAAGGGTTTTCAAGGTGGCGGCGACAAGCTCCGCGAGGAAGGCTATGACGTCGATTCGCTGGCGATCGTGGAATCGATGGATTCCCAGACCGGTTCCATTACATTCCGCGCATAGTCGTTTCGACTCATACGATTGCACTGCACAACGCTCATTCATGAATTAAGAGAGGATTTACTGTGAGCGAAGAGAAGAACATCACGAAGACGAGTGTCTCGTTCGAGGCGTTGAGCAGCCTGGACGCACCCGTATCGTTCTGGAAGGGCATTCCGTTCGGCCTGCAGCACGTCATGGCCATGTTCGTGGCCAATCTGGCACCGATTTTTCTGGTGGCCTCGGCCGCCAAGATGGATGCCGCGCAGTCGGCCACGATCATTCAGGCCGGTCTGCTGGTGGCCGGCCTGGGCACCTGCCTGCAGCTGTATGGCCTGTGGCTGATCGGTTCCCGTCTGCCGATGGTCACCGGCATTTCATTCACCTATGTCGCCGCCGCCATGTCGATCGCCCAGAATCAGGGCTATGGCGCCGTCGCCGGTGCGGTCGTGCTCGGAGGCCTGTTGGAGGTCGTGCTCGGTTTGACGGCCAAATATTGGCGTCGTTTCGTGCCTCCGATCGTATCCGCGATTGTGGTCACGTCCATCGGCTTCTCCCTGCTGTCCGTCGGTGCCACCAGCTTTGGCGGCGGTTCCGGCGCGAAGGATTTCGGTAGCTGGCAAAATCTTACGCTCGGTCTGATCTCGCTGGTGGCATGCCTCGCGTTCCAGTTGCTGATGAAGGGCACCGCCAAGCAGCTGTCCGTGCTGTTCGGCCTGGTTGTCGGCTACGTGGTTGCGATTGTCATGGGCAAGGTCGATTTCTCCGGTTTCTCGAGCCTGCAGGTGGTGTCGGTCCCTCACTTCATGCCGTTCCAGCTTGAGTTTGATCCGGGTGCGATCATTTCCTTCGCATTGCTGTATGTGGTCTCCTCCGTGGAAGTGCTTGGTGATACCGCAGCCCTCACCAAGGTGGGTCTCGACCGTCAGCCCACCGACAGGGAAACCGCCGGCGCCATCGCCGGTGATGGTCTGATCTCCTCCGTCTCCGGACTGTTCGGCTGCCTGCCGCTGACCTCCTTCGCGCAAAACATCGGTCTGGTGGCCATGACGAAGGTCATCAACCGCAAGGTGATTCTTTCGGGTGGCCTGATCCTGGTGCTGGCCAGCTTCGTGCCGGCAGTGGCGGAAGTGTTCAATTCCCTGCCGCAGGCCGTGCTTGGCGGCTGCACCATCATGATGTTCGGCAACATCATCCTGTCGGGCTTCCAGATGATCTCCGAAGCGGGGTACACGCAGCGCAACATCACCATCGCCGCGCTGAGCCTGACCATCGGCATCGGCTTCACGCAGGTCGGCGACATCTTCACCAACTTCCCTCCGCTGTTCCAGTCGATCTTCGCATCCAACTGCATCGCGGTGGCGTTCGTGGTCGCCGTGATTCTCAACGCGGTGCTACCGAGTGAGGAGCACTTCCTGTCCGCTCCGCAGCATCAGGAGGATTAAGGCTCAGCCCATCGACAACGATCAGTAATATGAAGCCCCCGATCCGACCTCGGACCGAGGGCTTCGCTGTTTTTCACCGATCAATGGCCTTGCTTGATCCAGCGCTGAATCGCATCCTTGACGGTTTGAGCGTAGATGGTGTTGGTCACTCCCGGATGGATGCCGTCTCCGGCAAGCTCGTCGGCATGGGCTGAAATCGCCGCATCCCAGTCCACCAACACCACATCGTCGCTGTGCGCCTCAGCGAATCGCCGCAGCGTGTCATTGGTGCCAGGAACCCATGACACCGGCGCATGCGCATTGATAAGCACCAGTACATGTTCCGGTCCGATATCGTCAAGAATGTCATTCAATTGGTCATCCGTCACCACGGAATTGGTGGCCAGCCCGATCAACACCCACTGGCGCAGCCCATCGGACTGCCCTTTTGCCTGATCGATAAGACCCTGTGCCTTAAGCATTGAACGCGAGGTTTCGGCATCCACCGCGATTCCAGGAAATACGGACTGCAGACCCTTGCTGGAAGCCAACATCACGGAATCGCCGATTGCCGTCATTTGGTGCCCGGACGGCATCGTATGCACGGGCCTTTTCGGCCTTGGAACCTTACGTCTGTCCAAAACGTCATGTCGCCGCTGACGTTGCAACATTCTGGCATTGGCTTCCAACGAAGTCTGAACGCCGGTCTGCGCAGGCGCATTGGCAACGGCATATCCGGCAAAACTCCACGTACAGGTCAATACGAGCACGGTGGCCCACAATCGTAGGCCGTTATCCGAATCAAATGTGTCTGTCGGGCGAATCAGCGCGATGAAACCGGCACGGGCCACCGGGCGCTCAAACAGCATCCATGAAAGGACCGCGAATACGGCGGTCAGCATGACGGTCACCGCCAGTGTACGATCGGCATATCGCACACCCCACTGCGGGAACACGGCCCGCACGAGCAGCCATAACGGCCAATGCCATAAGTAGATGCCGTAGGAATAGCGGCCGATCATGGCAAGCGGTCTGAACACCAGCAAGTCCTGCATCCATGATCCGAAGGGAATGGAGCCGGCTATCAATACTACGGACAGTGTCGAAGCCGACGCAATGGCGAAGCGGAAAGACATGGCTCCTTGACCGATATGACGCATCATCCACAGCAACGCCAATAACGCGACGAATGCGGCAATCGGACCGATCCGTCCCCAACGTGCGTGAATACGGTCCATCAGCTGTGTTTCGGAGACACGGCCGTTGCCGTGCCTGAGTAGCATCAGCGCCCAAGCGAATGCGGCGCCGAGCCATAATCCCATGGCATGCGTATCGGAGCCGAAATACACGCGTGTGGGATCGTCGTCGATGTGGTACCGCAGTCCCATGGACAGGGCGCTGCATATGGCCAATCCGGTCAATACGAATACGGGAATCCACCGATGGAGGCTTTTCAACAACACGTACACCGCAATCGGCACCAGCAGGTAAAACTGCATGAGTACGGACATGAACCACATATGCCGGAACATGTCGGGACTCATTTGCGCGAAATAACTGCTTCCGCTGCTGATGGCGTACCAGTTGTAACAGCCGAGCAACACGGTGAGTATCTGATTGCGTATACCGACGAGCATGTCGCGATTGATGAACCACGCCATGGCCACCGTGATGGGAATCAGCGCCAGCAACGCCGGGTATATTCGCCGAAACCGTTTGAGATAATACTCGCCCCAGCCGATGCCCCTGCCGGCATCGATACGTCGTAGCAGCGAAGAGACGATCAGGAAACCCGAAATGGTGAAGAACACATCGACGCCAAGGAATCCTCCGGGCAGGACGCCCTGATCGCAGTGGTAGAGCACTATCGCGATCAGGGCGATGCCCTTCAGCCCATCCAAACCGACAAATCGTCGTCCAACCACGAAAAACCGCTTCCTTCGAAAGAACACATGCACGCCATCAAGCGTGACCTTCGTATCGTACTACCATGCGTCCCTCATTCATACGATGCGATGAACGCAACGAGCGGTCTCACATCGGACCGGCAATCATCCGAAAAAAACGAAACCGTGTTTCGAATGCAATCGACAATGCGACTGCATTCGAAACACGGTTTTACGAACGGGGTCTCCCCTATATTTGTGAGGAAACGCCTCTCATCACTTGGAGAAGGTGTTGCCGTAGGTGTCCTGGCCGGCATCGGCGATAGCGGCGGACTTGCGGGCGATGGCCAGCTCCTCGTTGGTCGGGATGACGCAGATGGTGATTGCGGAATCCGGAGTGGAGATGATGCGCGGCTCCTTGGAGCGGGTCGCATTCTTCTCCTCATCCAGCTTGACACCGAACGGAGCGAGCTTGTCGCACACCATCTTGCGCACGATGTCATCGTTCTCGCCAACGCCTGCGGTGAAGGTGATCACATCCACGCCACCCATCTGGGCGGTGTAGTTGCCGATGTAGCCGACGATGCGGTGCACGTAGACGTCAAGCGCCAGCTTGGCGTCCTCATTGCCTTCGCCGACCAGACGATGCACTTCACGCAGGTCGCCGTAGCCGGTCATGCCCATCATGCCGGAACGCTTGTTGAACAGGGCATCCAGCTCGTCCACGTTCATGTGGGCGTTACGGATCAGGTGGAAGACGACGGCCGGATCGATGTCACCGGTACGGCCACCCATCATGAGGCCTTCCAGCGGGGTCAGACCCATGGATGTCTCGACCGGCTTGCCGGAGATTTCGGCGGAGGCGGAAGCACCGTTGCCGATGTGCAGCACAATCTGCTTCAGGCCTTCGGCAGGCTTGCCGATGACGGCCGGCACCACGGAGGAGATGAACTCGTGGGAGGTGCCGTGGGCACCGTAACGACGGATGTGGTACTGGTCGGCGATCTCCTTGTTCAGCGCGTAGGTGCTGGCCGCCTTCGGCAGCTGGAAGAAGAAGGAGGAATCGAACACGAAGATCTGCGGAACATCCGGCAGCAGGGAGCGCATGACTTCGGCGCCCTTGGCCTCCGGGCCGTTGTGCAGCGGAGCGAGCACGGCAAGATCCTTGACCTGATTGATGGTCTTGTCGGTGACCAGGGCCGGATCCGGGAAGAGGGAGCCACCCTGAACGACACGATGGCCGACGGCGACGATGCCGGCTTCGTCCAGCTTCGGACCGAACTCATCGAAGAAGCCGAGAACGCGCTTCAGACCCTGCTCGTGGTCGTGAATCGGCTCTTCCAGCTCATGCTTTTCACCGTTGAACTCGTGCTTGTAGTGGCCGTCAACCGGCTCGCCGATCTTCTCGACCAGGCCGGAAGCAATACCTTCACCGGTTTCAAGATCAACCAGCTGATACTTGATAGAGCTGGAACCGGAATTGATGACAAGGACGGTTTTCGCCATTGTGGGCATCCTCCATGTGTTATATCGATGTGCCGCTTACGCGACTTTCCAAAACCTTAGATTACTCGTTGCTTGCTACAAAATGCCGTATTACTGGGCTTCGATGGCCGTCAGGGCAACGGTGTTGATGATGTCCTGCACGGTGGCGCCACGGCTCAGGTCGTTGACCGGACGATTCAGCCCCTGCAGCACCGGGCCGACCGCCACCGCGCCGGAAGAGCGCTGCACGGCCTTGTAGCCGATGTTGCCGGCGCACAGGTCCGGGAACACGAACACGTTAACGTGTCCGGCAACCGGATCGCCCTTAGCCTTGGTTGCGGCTACGGTCGGCGACCAGGCAGCATCGAACTGGACGGAACCGACCACGGCCAGTTCAGGAGCCTTGTCCTTGACGATTGCGGTGGCTGCCTCGACCAAATCGACATCCGGGCCCTTGCCGGAGCCGAGCGTAGAGTATGAGAGCATGCCGACTTTCGGTTCCAAACCGAATGCTTTGGCGGTTTCGGCGGACTGGATGGCGATTTCCGCCAGCTGTTCGGCGTTCGGATTCAGGTTGATGGCACAGTCGGAGAATACGGCCACATGATCCTTGAAGCACATGAGGAACGCACCGGAAACCAACGAGGTGCCCGGTTTGGTCTTGATGACCTGCAATGCCGGGCGAACCGTGTTGGCGGTGGAGTTGACGGATCCGGACACCAGACCGTCGGCCAGGCCGAGCACCACGAGCATGGTGCCGAAATAGCTGGCATCGGTCAGTTGCTTGCGCGCCTGATCCTCGGTCATGCCCTTCTTGGCGCGCAGTTCGCACAGCTTGGCGACCATCGGCGTGAGCACTTCCTCATCATCCATGGCTTGGAACTTCGCCTTGCTCAGGGATTTCAGACCCAGTTCCTCGCCTCGGGCCAAAATCGCGTTCTCGTCGCCCGCGATGATCAGGTCGACGACGTCACGCTCCAGTAGGTAATCGGCAGCCTTGATGATACGATCCTCTTCGCCTTCCGGCAGTACGATGGTTTTCCTATCGGCCTTGGCCTTGCCTAGTAGGCTGTACTGGAAGGCATATGGCGTAGTCGGCACCTCGAACGGTGCGTCGATTGCCGCCAGAAGGTCGGCGGTGTCGACGTTGAAGGAGAACGCTTCGGAGGCCTTTGCGACGGCACCTTCCTCGCTGAAATCGACTGCGGGAAGCGTCCATACGGGAACCGGATAATCCGCGAATTCAGCATGCAGGGCTTCCGGCTGATCGTCCTTGCATCCGGTGATGAACACGCCGACGACCTTGGTGCCGGCCGCCTCGATGGTGGCGGTGGAAGCTTCGACGGTGAACCTCACCTGTTCCGGAGTACGGTTGATGGTACAGACGGCCAAAAGAACGGGGGCCTTAAGGTCGGCGGCGACATCGGCGTTGAATGCAAAAAGAGCGGGATCATTGACGGGGGATTTGTCGGTGCCCACGATGACGACGGCTTCGGGCTGTGCGGCCTCAATGGCCTCGGTATATGCGGCGACGATGTCGGCGCGAGAACCCGCCTTGTCTTCACGGGCGCGGCGTGGGCAGACGCCGACGGACTGTTCACGGGTCAGACCGGTGTTGCTGGCTTCAAGCAGGATGTCGGTGAACGTATCCTTACGGCATACGGCCGGGCGGAACACTGCGGTCTTCTTGATGGACGCCAGTGCTGTGACGACTCCTAGGGCCACGACATTGCGACCGTTCGCGGCTTCAGGGCTGATGATGGTGACGCTGGTAAGACTCACGGTGTCTCCTATTCCTTCATTCATATGCATGGGTGACTGCGTTGTTCACACCATCAGCAATTGTAATGCGTGAACGATTATGAGTGCACCTATGTGGATCGGGGTGTCGGGGTCCATCTTACGTGCGCAATGTAAAGACCCCCGGAGGAACGAAATCCCTCGGGGGTCTTATTCAAGCGATCAGGCTGTAACGCCTAGGCTCACTCGTTATCGCCGGCGGTTGCGGCGGTAGCGGAGACAGCACCCTGCTTGTTGGTGTTGACGCCGGAGTACACCCAGTCGGTGTAATCCGGGTGATCGTAGCCGTTGTCGACTGCGAACTGGAAGGCTTCCTTGCGGAAGGCCTCGAGCTCGTCGATTTTGTCGGCGTACTTGTCAGCGTCGATCATGCGCAGAGCTTCGGCAACGAGCTCGTAGCGATCGATGTTGTTCACGCGCACCATGTCGTACGGGGTGGTGGTGGAGCCCTGCTCCTCGTAGCCGTGGACGTTGAAGTTGTCGTGGTTCGGGCGATCGTAGATCAGACCACGCACGTCGCGGGCATAGGAGTGGTAGGCGAACAGGACCGGCTTGTCCTCGGTGAACAGGTCAGCGAAGTCGGCGTCGGAGATGGCTTCGTCATTCTCCTTGGTGGACTGCAGCTTGACCAGATCCACAACGTTGACGACCTTGAACTTGATGCCCATGGCATCGAGCTTGTCGGCAGCGGCCATGATCTCCTGAGCCGGGACATCGCCAGCGGAGGCGAGCACGATCTGTGCTTCGTCGTTGGACTTGGCGGTGGAGGCCCACTCCCACTCGGCGGCACCCTTCTCGAGCTCGGCGCGAGCTTCGTCCAGGGTCAGCCAGGTGGCGGCCGGCTGCTTGCCGGCGATGATGGCGTTGATCATGTCGGTGGACTTGTAGCACTTCTCAGCCACGGCGAGCAGCATGTTGGAATCCACCGGGAAGTAGATGCCGATCACGTGATCGTTGTTGAAGCACTTGTTCAGCAGGACGGAGGTGACACCCGGATCCTGGTGGGAGAAGCCGTTGTGATCCTGACGCCACACGTGGGAGGAGACGAGCAGGTTCATGGAGGAGATCGGCTTGCGCCACGGGATCTCGCGGACGGTAGCCTCGAGCCACTTGGCGTGCTGGTTCAGCATGGAGTCGATCACGTGCACGAAGGACTCGTAGGAGCTCCAGATGCCGTGACGGCCGGTGAGCAGGTAGGCCTCGAGGAAGCCTTCCATCTGGTGTTCGGAGAGCTGCTCGGTGACCTGACCGGTGACGGCCATGTGCTCATCAACCTGAGCGGACAGGTAGCCGGCGTCCCACTGCTTGTTGGTGACGTCGTATGCGGCCTGCAGACGGTTGGAAGCGGTCTCGTCCGGTCCGAAGATACGGAAGGAGTCCGGGTTGTTCTTGATGATGTCACGGGTGTAGACGCCCAGACGACGGGTGGCCTCGAGCTGGCCCCAGCCGTGGCCGTATTCGGCGACTTCCTTGACCTCGTAGTCCTCGAGGGCCGGCAGGTTCAGCTCTTCGCGGATGCGGCCACCGTTGGCGTTCGGGTTCTCACCGATGCGCAGTTCGCCGGTCGGCATGAAGGCGGTGACTTCCGGCTTCACGGCGCCGTTGGCGTCGAACAGCTCTTCCGGCTTGTAGGACTCGAGCCAGTTCTTGAGGACCTCGAAGTGAGCCTCGGTATCGCGGGCGGAAGCCAGCGGAACCTGGTGGGAACGCCAGGAACCTTCGGTCTTCTTGCCGTCGATGAACTTCGGGCAGGTCCAGCCCTTCGGGGTGCGGAAGATGATCATCGGGTAGAACGGACGAGTCATGTCGTCAGTCTGAGCGGCGGCCTTGATGTCGCAGATCTCGTCGAAGACGGTCTCGAACAGCTCGGCGAAACGACGGTGGATCGACAGGTGATCCTCGTTGTCGAAGCCGGCGACGAACTCATACGGCTCATAGCCCATGCCGTGGAAGAACTCGTGCAGCTCTTCGTCGGAGATGCGGGACAGGATGGTCGGGTTGGCGATCTTGTAGCCATTGAGGTGCAGGATCGGCAGCACGATACCGTCGGTGCGCGGGTTGACGAGCTTGTTGGACTGCCAGCCGGTAGCCAGCGGGCCGGTCTCGGCTTCGCCGTCGCCGACGATGGCCGGAACGAACAGGCTCGGGTTGTTCATCACAGCGCCATAGGCGTGAGACAGGGCGTAACCCAGCTCGCCACCTTCGTGGATGGAGCCCGGGGTCTCCGGAGCGTAGTGGGACGGGATGCCGCCCGGGTAGGAGAACTGGCGGAAGAACTTCTGCAGGCCAGCTTCATCCTTGGTGATGTTCGGGAAGTACTCGGTGTAGGTGCCGTCCAGGTAGGACTGAGCGGTACCAGCCGGGCCGCCGTGGCCCGGGCCCATGATGATCACGGTGTTCTGCTGGTGATCAGCGATGAGACGGTTGATGTGGCCGATGAGGAAGTTCAGGCCCGGGGTGGTGCCCCAGTGGCCGACCAGACGGTGCTTGACGTCTTCGCGGGTGAAGGGCTCCTTCATCAGCGGGTTGCTACGCAGATAGATCTGGCCGATGGAGAGGTAGTTGGCTGCACGCCAGTACTTATCCACACCTTCGATAGCTTCCTCGGAAACCGGAGCGTTCAGCTTCTTCCAAGGGGTGCCAATAACAGGACTCGTCATGTGTACTCCTGTACTCCTGCACTGTGTTGTGCGATTGTTTATTTTCATTAGGTCCTGAACCTCGCAAAACCTTGCGGTTGCGCGGCTGGTTCATTCCCAATCACTTGAGCATATTACGAGCGAGGTGCGACTTTTGGCTGTTTTTTTGCGACTGTGTGCGCAAATGTTGTTATTTTGATACAAACTGAGAGCTTTTATCGGGGCTTTTGTGAATACTCGCAGTATCGTGAAAAGGGGTTATAAACGGCTCAATATCAACGATTTTTAATCGATTGAGACATATAGCCACGTTCGTTTTACGATGTTCACTCGCGGCGTGTTGAGTCGAACATAGTAAGCAATTGTGAGATTCGTTCACCTTGTGTTTACAGCGTTTCCAATGTCGCCTTGCACCGCCACAATGGAGCCATTATCATTGTCGGTTTCTAATTACCTCGTACCAAGGGAGAGTGTTATGGCGACAGGTCCTGTGCTCGTTGTTGATTTCGGAGCCCAGTACGCCCAGCTGATCGCACGTCGCGTGCGTGAGGCCAACGTCTATTCGGAACTCGTGCCGCATTCCATGCCGGTAGACGAGATGCTGGCCAAGGATCCGCAGGCCATCATCCTTTCCGGCGGCCCGGCTTCAGTGTTCGAACCCGGCGCCCCGCGCGTGGACAAGAAGCTGTTCGAGGCTGGCGTCCCCGTGCTGGGCATCTGCTACGGCTTCCAGGCCATGGCCTATGCGCTGGGAGCGGATGTCGACAAGGCGGCTTTGGGCGAGTATGGCAAGACCGAGACCACCATCGATGAGGCTGAAGGCCTGCTCGAAGGCTCCCCTGCCGAGCAGAACACATGGATGAGCCACGGAGTGGCCGTCAAGACCGCTCCGGAAGGCTTCGAAGTGCTGGCACACACCGAAGGTGCCCCCGTCGCAGCCATGCAGGACGAATCCCGCAAGTTGTACGGCGTGCAGTGGCATCCGGAAGTCAAGCACACCCCGATGGGACAGCAGCTCATCGAAACCTTCCTGCACAAGTGCGCCGGCTTGCCGAACAACTGGGATGCCTCCGGCATCATCGAAGACCAAGTGAAGAAGATTCGCGACAAGGTCGGCGACGCCCAAGTGATCTGCGGTCTGTCCGGCGGCGTCGATTCCGCCGTCGCCGCGGCCCTCGTGCACAAGGCCATCGGTGACCAGCTCACCTGCGTGTTCGTTGATCACGGCCTGCTGCGCAAGGGCGAGGCCGAGCAGGTCAGGCACGACTTCGTCGAGGCCACGGGCATCAAACTCATCGCCGTCGACGCTTCCGAGGACTTCCTCACCGCGCTGAAGGGCGTGAGCGAGCCGGAGAAGAAGCGCAAGATCATCGGCGAGAAGTTCATCCGTACTTTCGAGAAGGCCCAGCGTCAGGTCATCGAGGAAGCCGGCGCTTCCGGCAAGGAAGTCAAGTTCCTCGTGCAGGGCACCCTCTACCCGGATGTCGTGGAATCCGGCGGTGGCGACGGTGCGGCCAACATCAAGTCGCATCACAATGTGGGCGGTTTGCCGGATGACATCAAGTTCCAGCTCGTCGAGCCTCTGCGCACCCTGTTCAAGGATGAGGTGCGCGCCATCGGCACCGAACTTGGCCTGCCGGACGAGATCGTCTGGCGGCAGCCGTTCCCGGGACCGGGCCTGGGCATCCGCATCATCGGCGAAATCACCAAGGAACGTTTGGACTTGCTTCGCGAAGCCGACGCCATCGCCCGTGAGGAACTGTCAAAGGCCGGTCTGGATCGCGACATCTGGCAGTGCCCGGTCGTGCTCCTCGCCGACGTGCATTCCGTGGGCGTGCAGGGCGACGAGCGTACCTACGGTTCGCCGATCGTGCTGCGCCCGGTGTCTTCCGAAGACGCCATGACCGCCGACTGGTCGCGTATTCCGTACGACGTACTGGCTACCATCTCGACGCGCATCACCAACGAATGCCGTCAAATCAACCGCGTGGTACTCGACTGCACCTCCAAGCCGCCGGCAACCATCGAGTGGGAGTAACAGGAATACGTGCGATATACGTGCACGATACGATAGATGGCATCCATGACGCATGCTGTCATGGATGCCATCGTCGCGCTTAGCCGTAAGTCAAGATGCCATGCGGGCCTATTTCGCATGTGCATGGGCAGGATATCAGATAGATGCCAAGTGCCAGCACTCACTTTCGGCGCGCTATCAACTTTTCTGTAACGGGGAGATGTTCATATGCCCAACGGCACCGTTTTGTCCATCTTCACACGCTCACGCCGCGGCCTCCTGACCACCATATGCGCGAGTGTCACCCTCCTCTACCTTGCGTTGGTGATCGCCCTCGCCTGCGCCTGGCCTCCCTCGGCCCCCGTGCCGTCCTCCGATAACGCCAGTGCCTTCTCTTTCATCGATCGCACCGCTCTCAACTGCATCTTCGGCATCGTGTTCTCGTTCTGGGGCGTCATGGCTTACCTGCGTTGCCTCGACCCGCGAATCTCACGTCGCCTTGCCGCCATAGCCGTGATACTCACCTTGTGGCTCACGGCCGTGACCATCAAATGGAACACGACCGACCTCAAGCTTGCGCGCTACCTCTGGTACGGCTACTACATCCCCATGGCCTGTCTGCCACCGCTCTGCCTTTCCTGCGCGCTGAAGTCAGCCGGCATTGAGCTTGGCAAAACGGCTGTACGGCTTAAAACCGCTTGCATAGCGCTCGGTATCGTGCTTGCCGTGCTCGCGCTCACCAACGACGTCCACCGGCTCTTCTTTACCTTTGACGCACCCAACCCGGGCCTTGTGGGCATGTACTCCTACGGCCCTGCCTACTGGGCCTTCTTTGCCTACAATATCCTGTATTACCTCGCCTTTTTCTGCGTTTTGTGGCGCTCGAGCAGAAGCGCAATGCGCGGTCTCGTGGTGCCAGCAGCCACGGTCGCAACGGCAGGACTCCTCTTTTGCGCCGCTTACGCCCTCCGTGCGAAATGGGCGGTTTCGTTCAACTTCTCCCTCGTGTACGGAATCATCGTCATGGTGACACTCGAACTCTGCCTCGACCTAGGACTCATCCCCTCCACGAGGTCGTTCAAAAAGGTATTCGACGATCTTCCTTTCGATCTCAAGATCTTGTCACGCAACGGCTCCCTGTATCACCAGACCAAAGTGGCCGGCCCGCTGAATGCAAACGCCGTCAACCGCGCGAATCACGGCACACCAGGATCGTTCAGACTGCCAGACCTCCCCGACAGTCTATTCATCGTCTGGCCGCTTTCTGGCGGAACGGCGCTCCTCACCCAAGACATGAGCGGACTCAACGAACTCAACCGAACCCTAGGCAAACAAGGCACCGAACTCAAACGCGACCTTGAGGCCCTCGAACACGACCGTGAGCTTGTCGAACTACTGACGGAACTCGAGGTGAAGTCGCGCCTTGTGGACGATGTCGACGCCGCACTATCCGCGTCCATGGCCGAGGTCACAGCGTTGTTGAACAACCTGCCGACCGAGCCACACGCTCGCCAGCGACAGCTGGAACGTGCGCGCATGCTCGTTGCCTACTGCAAGCGCAAGGGCTCGCTCGTCCTTGCAGAAGCGGCCGACCCGGAGCTTGACCGCGACCGTATCCGCCTTATCGCTAACGAGTTGGCCTGTGATTTGCGCGCCGTCGGTATCGATTGCGCCGCTCTCGTCAATCTCGACCATCCCGTTGCGGCCCAGCAGGCGAGCACGCTCTACGACTGCATCTATGACATGGCCTTTATGGCATTCGAATGCTCGTCTCCAGCACTCATCTATCATCTTGGCGAACGCGATGACGGCTTGATTGAGCTACGGGCCCATCTACAATCCGACGACGAAGAAGACCTTAGCTCACTACCTCGCACGCAGGCCTTGCGGGAACGCCTAGACAAATGCGACGTCATCTACGCGCTGACCGGCAATACCGGACAGCTAGTGTTGCTCGCCCGCGTAAAGGGCGGTGAGTGCGTATGAACCCGCTCTTGCTCAACGAGCCCTGCCTGATGCTCGTGGTTGCCGGCGAGTTCGTGTGCGCAAGCCTTCAGGTGGTCCACCTGTTCCTGGTTGCGTTTCAGACGGCTCCGAAATCAAGGCGACTCATGTGCATCCTCGAGGCTGCGATTCTGGGTCACCTAGCCTTTGCGCTAATCCTCACCGTCGGTGCGGGGCTCATCGGTGCGCCGGTCCTGGCCCGGGCACTGGCATCCTTTCCCGCCTTTGGCGTGCTATGGATCAACGCGCTCTTTGCAACATGGACGTTTGCCCTCGCATTACGTGCAAGACGCATCGACTTTATGTTCGACGCCCTGCTCATGGCCCTGTGCACACCAGCGGCCATCACCGCGCTCAGCACGTTATGGAACCTAATTGCCTTGCTCGACCTAACCTGGTTCCTGTTCCGCGGACTTTCTGGAATCGCTCGCGATCTCGTCAGACGCTCAGAGGGCCTCTCGGAACTCAGCACGGCCGAAACGTTAATGGGAATGCCCGCGGGCGTACTGGTCATCGGCCCCACCGGCGGATCCACCTTTATGAACGTGCGGATGAGGGAATGCCTCTCTGCATTGGAGTTGCCCTGCGACCTCGGAGATCAGACCCAGCTGTGGACAAGCCTTTCCGAAATCGGCCGCGACTTGGCCGTTGAAGCAGACTTCCTAGGCGTGCCCGAGACGCTAATGGAGGATAAAGACCGCCTTTTGGTGAATCTTCCTGATAGCACAACGTGTTTATTCGTCCGAGATACAACCGGCGGCCACCGTCCCCTGAGAAGAATCGTATGTCTCGACGTCACCGAGGCAGCGCGTGCAAATGCGGCCCTCGCCAAGACCAACCGCGAACTTGAGGAGGCCGCCACCGAGCTACGGATGCGCCTTGCCGACATCGAGCGCGTGGCACAAGCCTCCGCCTACCTGAGTATGCGCTCGCGTGTGCACGACGTCATTGGGCAGCGGCTCTCGATTCTCCATCGCTATCTCGAGATGGGTATGACCGACCCCGCATCGGTTGCCGAACTCGAGCGGCTCCTCTCATCCGTCATGGTCGATTTGCGCCGTGGCACGGAAGCCGACGCTTCCACCGAGCTCGAAGCCGTTGTATCGGCTTTTGCGCTGGTGGGCGTCGCGATCAAGATGAACGGTGAGCTTCCGGAGGGCAGTGCCGGCGTAGTCTTCACGCACATAATCCGAGAGGCCTGCACAAACTCATGTCGGCATGCCCATGCCAAACAGGTTTTTGTTGAGCTGGAGTGTACCGGCGGCACAGCCCACCTCGCCATCACCGACGATGGCGAGTCGTCACCACAACCGCTTATTGAACGGGGCGGCATCACGGGAATGAGAAGAGAGATAGCATCGTTGGGCGGTACGCTGAGCGTGGGCTGGGAGCCGACGTTCACGGTTCGTGCCGAAATCCCCGTTAGCGGGAGCACGAGGGAACGGGCAACAACACCGTGCCGCACGACGCAACAACCTACGATGGAGCCGCTTGCATAGAGGGGGGACTGGCAATGATTGAAGTTCTGCTCGTTGAGGACCAAGCGATGTTGCGCGAGAGCCTGGCCTGCGCGATAAACGCCCAGGAGGACATGCACGTCGCAGCTAGCCTCGCAGACGCCACTGAGGCCCCTGAGCGCGCAGCCAGATTCGGATGCGGACTCGTGCTCATGGACGTCTGCACCGAGAACGGCTCCAACGGCATCGTGGCCGCCCGGCGCATCAAGGAGACGGACCCCACGGTGCGCGTGGTCATCATGACGGGTATGCCCGAAGTTACTTTTGTCGAGCAGGCAAAAGCCGCCGGCGTCGACAGCTTTGTATACAAGAACGTCGGCATCGGCGAACTCATGGCCGTCATGCGCTCGACCGCCTCGGGTTACCAGACCTTTCCCCAAAAAACGCCTGACTCGATCTTTTCAGGCACAGCCTCGCTCACGGACGTAGAGATTCAGATCCTACGACTGACGTGCGAGGCCAAAACGCGCAAAGAGATCGCGGCCGAGCTCTACATGAGCGAGGGAACCGTTAAGCGGCGTATCGGCGAAATTCTCGCCAAGACCGGCTACGACAACATCCTGCGCCTGGCTGTGCATGCGGTGGCCGAGGGCAATATCGTTCCCGGCTTGAACGACGAGGCGTAATCGAAGTATCCCCAGCAAAAAGCGGCCGGGAGATTACCATCCCCGGCCGCCTCGTCGCCTTGCTATCTCACGAGCCAGCCAATGCCATCACATCTCTTACTCGATGTTGATATCGTAGATCGCGATGTCGGCAAAGGTCTTGCTGTCGTACACACTGAGCTGGGCATGAATGTCTTTCAACTCGTCTATCGAAGTAAGGCCGTCGTAGGCGCAGATCTCGTTGGCTGTTTCCCCCGGTGAGACGTCCCCGTAGAAGTAGTTTTCATACGTGCCGCCGTTGACGGTGGAATCGTCGAGCATGTCCGCCGCGTCCACCTGCCAATCGTTCGCCAGCAGGCTGTGCAGGGTGAGCAACCGACGAGCACGAAGCATGTAGCAAGCGCACACAGGGCCACGGCAATAAGGGAGTTGAGTTTCTTTTTCATGGCGTGCTCCTTTCTCACGCGATCTTGCTTTTTATTGAATGAGACAAACGGGATCACAGGGCCGCCGACGGCCACTTCGGACTGGGATACGTACCCTATAACACGCCGGCCAGGCCGGCTGTCGACGGCGACTTATGCGCGCGACATCATGCCATCGTCCTGTGACCCCGCATCTTCTGGCTACGGGCGTTTACTCCCGCAGCCAGAGCAGAAGTTCCCCGTGTTCTGGGTGCCGCAGTTGGTGCAGAACCAGGGTCCTGCAGCCTCGGGCTTAGGGCTCCCGCAGTTGCCGCAAAACTTTCCGGTGTTCTGGGCACCACACGAACAGGTCCAGGCGGCGCTCGCTGCCACCGTGCCGGTACCCGCCGCAACTCCGCCAGCTGCACCAGCAGGCTGCGCCTGAGCGGGAGCCTGCTGCGCTTGAGACGCCTGGCCGAAGAGCTGCGCGGCGTTCATGCCACCCATACCGCTGGCCATGCCCATGCCCATAAAGCCCATGGCGGCACCGGCAGGATTGGCCGCAGCGGTACGCATGGCATCGCTCTGCGCCGAGGCGATGTTGGCCGCCGCCATCGCAGGATTGGCCATGACGGCCGCCTTCTGCAGGTCGCGAATCATCTGTTCCTGATCCTCGGGCGCCGAGATGGTATTTACGCCAAAGGCCGCGATCTCGATGCCGCGCCGCTCCTTCCACTCGTGCGAAAGTTCCTCGTTGAGCGCATCGGCCAGCTCCCTGGTGTGGGCGGGCACGGCACTGTAGCGAATGCCCATCTCGCTGATGCGGGCGAAAGCCGGCTGCAGGGCCGTAAGCAGCTCGCTCTTGAGTTGCGAGTCGATAAGATCGCGCGTATAGGCGCTCTCGACGTTGCCGCAGACGTTCTTGTAGAACATCAGCGGATCGACCAGCTTGTAGGAGTACTCGCCGTTACAGCGCACGGTGATGTCGACATCCAAACCGATTTTCTCGTCGACCACGCGAAACGGCACAGGGCTTGCGGTGCCGTACTTGTTGCCTACGATCTCCTTGGTGTTGAAGTAGTAGATGCGCTGATCCTTGCCAGCGTCCCCGCCGAAAGTAAAGCGACGCCCCACCTGTTCGAACGATTTCTTGACCATGTCGCCGAGTTTGCCCGAGAACACCGAGGGCTCAGTACCCGTGTCGTAGACGAATTCGCCGGGCTCGGCGCAGACGTCAACCACCGCACCATTCTCGACGATCATCATGCACTGGCCGTCGGCTACCGCCACAATCGAGCCGTCCGAGATAACGTTGTTCTCTCCCTTGGTGTTGGATCCGCGCTTGCCAACACGCTTCTCGCCCTTGGCAACCAACGTATCGGCGTCCAGAGCCTCGCAATAAAAGTACTCACGCCATTGATCGGCCAATACGCCGCCAGCCGCCCCGACGCCTGCCTTCAGAAGTCCCATAATCTTCTCCTTTCATGAAAAACCGTTTCGTCAAAACTTATGACCCCGAGCTCGCATTCGTTATGACGAACCGGAAGTCAAACGATTAATCCTTTTCACTTTTCTCGTGATGGATGCGCTTGGTGGTGGTATGCGTAAAGGTGTCGAGCTGGCGCGTGATGTTTATCGAAGAGGCGTCAAGGTAACGGTCAGCTTCTGTTGCTTCGACCGCGCTTTTCATCTGACCCGTCAGCACCGCACATACGATAAGCGCCACCAACAGTGGAATGAGGAGCATGAAACCCCATTGCAAAGCCGCTGCATTCTCGGCAAGGAATCCACCGAAGTTGACCGCGGCAAAGCAGATGAGGAACAAAGCGGCAAAAATACCCACGCCTATGAACGTACGCTTTTTCTTGTCCACCGGCAGGTCACCCACCAAACGACCCGTCTGGCCGTTCATGGCAAAGAGGAACTGCTCGCCTTCCCAGATGGTACCGAGCATCCAGACGGGCATGAGCGCATAGACCGGATCAGCCCAGTTTTTCTCGACTTCGCAGCTATCGCACGTAACGTCGTCATAGCCCTCAATAGAGTTCTCGAGCGCTTGGCGCACGCTCGTATCAATGCGCTTTTCCGCACGTCCGCGACAGGTCTCAGCGTCCTCGTCGTAGCGGTTTGCCACGAATCCCGGCATATAGGCCACCGAGTACGGCACAAGCGCACCGTAGTCGAACGGCTCGATGGCATCCATGTGGGCATCGGGCATCTTGCTCGAGCCATCCACTGGAATACGTTCAAAGGATACGGAGCCCTCACGCTCAACGTTGAAGTGATCGGTCTCGATAACCTCGTCATCGCCCTCATAATGCCGACGCGTACGCGTGGCTTCAAAGGTCGCGGAGCCCGCAGCGTCGGCATCCATGAGCCAGAAGGGAACGTAAACGCCCTGGACTTCTTTGATTCTGTTGCCGCCGGCAAAACTCTTGGGAAGCAACACCTTGCCCTTGTAGTGCTCGGCCAATGCACTCTCGGCCGCCTTGCGATCAAGTTTGAAAGGAATCACAAGATCGGGACGGAAATCTCCTGAGAAGCGCCCGGCCGCAACCACGGGGTTTCCGCAGTAGGGGCACTCGGAAACGGCGGTTGTATCATCACAGACAAGCTCGGCTGCACAAGACGAGCACACGTAGGCGCCGTTAAGGCTCTCGGCTTCAGTTGCGGCCCCTGCTTGCGCCGCACCGCCAGCGTTGCCTGCAACTGCTTGGGCTCTCTCTTCCGCGCTCTCTTGCTTGGCCGCATAGCGGGCCTCGATATCGGCCAACGCAAATTCCGAGTCGCAGTGGTCACAGACAAGTAGCGCCTTCGCACCGTCGTAGCGTAGGGGGCCTCCGCATGCCGGACACTGGTAATTGACGCTCTCTACACCCATGGCTGTCTCCCTTCTCATCATCGAGCTAATCCGTTATCCCGATTTTAAAAAAGCACGGTTGAAGAGAGAATGCCCCTATGGCCCGTATGGGTGCATGTCGTGGGACATAGGTCCCAACTCTTTTCAAACCACGAAAACAGACATTGCATCAAAAGCGTTCGTCAGTGTTTTCATGCATTTTATCTGCGCTGTCAAAGCCTGATACGCAAGATCCCTGGTGCCAGTTGCCGAGAACACGTAGCATTCGCGCGTGCCATAACCGGAGGCCGCCGCGGTGGCACCCATAATACCGTGCGCTAGTTGGGGATAGGTAGGCAGGTGCGACATGGCGGCCATCATGGCAAATAAGACGATGAACCCGCTGACCGTAGCCAATACGAAGTTGCGGTTGAGGCACGCGGTTTCGCCGGAGTGCAATGATAGCCCAGACGTGCCGTTGCCATCAGATTGCAGACACCCGCCACAGCCCGACAAACCACGCCATTCAATACGGTAAGAAATGCAGCACAGTGGAATAATACATATGTAAATTAGCTTGGAGGGGGGAAAATCATGAGCTCTTGGATGATTCGTGCGGGCAGAGGAGGCATATACGCGGCGGACTGGCTCAACCGCGAACTTGTGGGCATCGGTTGGGACTTTGGCGCCACCGATATCGCTTCCATGAGCCGGGAACAGATTCGTTCCGGTTACGCAATCAAACATCCCAACGACAGCAAGAACAAATTGGCCGCCGCAGTGGGACAGATCTACCGTTTTGCCCATGATATGGAACAAGGATCGACCGTCGTCATGTATGACCCGGCGACACGCCTTTACCATATCGGCATCATCGCAGGCCCTTGCAAACCTGCCACCGACATCGAAGAAGCAACCTTCACGCGAGCGGTTAAATGGAAGCAGACCGCCCAACGCGATGCGCTCACAACATCGTCTAAGAACTCCCTTGGCGGCATCCAGACCATCTTCTCCATATCGGATGAAGTCGTAGCGGACCTTAAATCAGCATCAAAGAGTGAAACGAGCAGCCAACCCGACGAAACCGAGGACGATGCAGCAGATGACGATGCCCGTGCCGCCACTTACGATAACGGCATCGAACTCATCAAGGATCGTGTAAACCAAGTCGGTTGGGAAGATATGGAGCGCCTGGTAGCAGGTCTGCTCAAGGCCATGGGCTACTGTGCACGTGTCACGCCCAAAGGCCCCGATGGCGGCCGCGACGTAGTGGCATCGCCTGACGCGCTGGGATTGGAATCTCCACGCATCGTGGCCGAAGTCAAACACCGCAAAGGTGCCATGGGCGCTCCGGCGGTACGCTCGTTCATTGGCGGACTTCGAGCCGGGGATCGCGGCCTGTATGTGTCTACCGGCGGATTTACCAAGGAAGCCCGCTACGAAGCCGACCGAGCCACCATCCCCATACGTCTGCTCGATCTTGACTCGTTCGTACGCCACTATGTTGAAGTCTACGACAAAGCCGACGAAGAAACCCGCTCAATCCTTCCGCTCACCCGCATCTGGTGGCCGGCGTAACCACTATTGGAACATCCTGAGCCATTCACGCAAGCATGCCGTTCCACATGTTCACGAAATCCGGTAGGGTCTTCGCGGTAGTGGCTACGTTATGAACCTGAATTCCCTTGATGCGCAGGCCTAGCATGGCGGCAAACGTAGCCATACGATGGTCGGCATAGGTTTCCATTTCAGACGGTTTGAGGTTTTCGCTACTCACCGGAACAATTTCCAACCCGTCAGACAGCTCACGGGCTTCTCCTCCTATGCGCTTGATTTCATTGACCAGCGCTTCCAAACGGTTGGTCTCATGGCCACGCAGGTGCCCGATACCCAACATGCGGGTCGGCTCATCAGCAAACACCAACACTGCGGCAAGCGACGGTGCGATTTCACCGGCTGCAGTCAAATCAAAATCGCCAAGGCCTTTGATATGGCCGTCTCCCCTCACTTCACAGTAGCGGATTCCGTTCTCTGAAAGGAACGACACCTTCGCCCCCATACGCTCCAAATATCCGGGAAGCAGTCCGCCAGGCTGCGTGGTGTTTTCAGGCCAATGCGGCACACGAATCGTTCCACCCGCAATCAGTGCGGCTCCCAGGAATGGCGCGGCGTTTGACAAGTCAGGTTCGACGGTCACCGCATTCGGCAACTGTACGGCGCCTGGTCGCACGGTCCATACACGTGCCTCTTCGTCAGCCTGAACGCTCACGCCGGAACCTCGAAGGTCAGCGACCGTCATGCGGATATGCGGCAGGCTTGGGGTCTTCTCCCCCGTGTGATGCAACTCAAGACCGCCCGGTACACGCGAGCCAACCAGTAGCAAACCGGAGATAAACTGCGACGAGCCGGACGAATCGATGGAGACCACGCTCGGCGTCGCCCGTGCGGCCGGGTCAACCGTAGGCGGGGTGATCGTGAACGGTAGACGGCCTTCCTCACCGTGGTATTCGATGGTCGCACCTAACTGTTGCAGACCATCCAACACCGGCTTCATCGGACGGGCATACGCCTGCTCGTCGCCATCAAAGTCGACGGGACCGTCGGCGAACATCGCAAGCCCTGGCACGAAGCGCATCACCGTACCCGCAAGACCGCAGAATACTTTTGTATTGCCTCGGAACCGATCATTCGCAGGCGGAACGACCGTAACCGTAGTATCGGCAGCGGCATCGATCTCGCAACGTACTCCAAGCGCACGCAACGCGTCCATCATCAGCTCGGTGTCACGCGAGCGCAGCAGGCCGACCAGACGGACGGGTGCGGATCCAAGCGCCGCGAGAATGAGATAACGATTCGACAGTGATTTGCTGCCCGGCACCACTACGGTGGCGTTCAGGGGCTTGCCGGCGAACGGTGCCGGCCACAGGTTCTCTTGAGGTGCGTTCATGTCCCCCATCGTAGCCAAAGCCCGCGGAAAACATCGTGTTCGTCTCGCCTTGGATGACATAGTGAACGAGATCGGTGCGTTCCGCGAGTACGGAATGGGCGGCTGAAATCGAGGAGGTTGCGCGGTCACTGTGTCCCATTGTGTCCGGGAACGGTGAAGCCTGAAATTCCATGTGGTGAAATCGCTGGAATTCCGGGCTTTCGGTCGGGCTGACAGGATTTGAACCTGCGACATTCTGCTCCCAAAGCAGACGCGCTACCAAACTGCGCTACAGCCCGTTCGTGCACGAAACGCAATTAGCGCATGAGCACAAGGAACCATTGTAGCGTATGTTTGGACAACGACAGGCTAGAATGGCGAGTGTTTAGCATGAAGGGGCAGATATGGGACGTCATCAACAGGCCGAGACCTCCGGCATTATCTCCTTCATGATTTGCGCCGTGGTCGCAGGTTTCGCCATGGATCTGTACACGCAGTACGCCCCGGCCATCTGGCGTGTCAGCCAGCGCCTGTTCACCATCTGCTCCGGCATCGTGGCCGCCTGCGGCGTGGTTTCCTTCAGCTTGGGCTATGCGCGTAAGTCCCGTTCGCTCACGCTGAAACACGGCTGGATGGTCCCCATCCGCCGTATATTCGAAATCCTGGCCCTCTCGGTGGTCTACGCCTCCACGATCTTCGTCACCTCATTCATGATGCTTTCCATCATCAACGGCATCATGGGCACACGTACGCTTAACGGCTATCTGCCGATGCTCTGCGCCGGCATTGCAGGCATCGTAGGTTACATTACCTTCGTGCAAGCGGAACTGATGGATGCCAAAACCATCGCCGCGTTGTTGCCGTTCTTCGTGGTGTCGGGCGTAAGCATCGCCGGACTTACCTCGGACGATCCGTATTGGTATAACAACAACTTCTCCCAGCTGGGTGACCGCACCACGTTCGCGGCGCGCATGTTCAACTCCACGCTGATGCTGGCTGGCATCTGCATCGTCATTATCAGCTACTTCGCCATCTCCGAGCTGATCACCACCAATCGACTGCGTCGGGAGTATGCGCAGCAGACCGGGCTTGACGAATCCCCCAGGCATTTCAAAATACGAATCCTGCTATTGGCGTTCATGCTGACGCTGGCGGGCGTCGCCTTCATCGGTATCGGCATGTTTCGGTATACGCCGCATCCGATTCTGCATAACGTGTTCGCGCGAGGACTCCCCTGCCTGATGAGCGTACTGTTGATAGGATTGCCTTGGCTCGCCCCGCAGCTTTCCAAAGCGGTGTATGTCGTGTCGGATCTCGCGATCGCCGTCGGTGCTTTCGCTGGATTCCAGTGGATGAGCGGGCATAATACGTTGACGAACGTCGAGGCATTGGCCGGTCTGATGTTCCTCGGCTGGTTCATTATCTTCTCCCGCCAGATCGCCGCCATCGAAGCAGATCGCGTGCAAACGCAGCTGGTGCTGGCACAGACCAGCGGACCGAAGAACGTCGAGGACATCGTCGAGGCAAATGCAGTTGTTCCGGACATAACCTCACGTCTGGCCTCTGAACGCTGATCGGCCGCATCAAAAGTAGTGGGCCACCCATGTTGGATATGGGTGGCCCACAGCCTTTGCCTGCGGCAAACGTTAGAACTCGTTTACCTTCTTATCCGGCTTCTTGTCGCTCATGAGCAGCAGGAAGCTTCTCGACTGCGCGGTGATCGCGAAACCGGCCTCATAGTTGAGCTCCGGTCCCTTCGGATTATGCGTGTCGATGACCAGACGCCATTTCTTGCCATATTGCTCGTCCGGCAGGGTGAACATGATCGGCTCGTAATGTGCGTTGAAGATCAGGATGAAGTCGTTGTCGACCATCTGATTGCCATACCAGTCGGTTTCCGGAATGTCCGAACCGTTCAGGTAGATCATCACCGAGAACGCGTGCGTATTCGACCAATCGTCCATGTCCATGATGGAACCGGTATGATCCATCCATTCGACTTGGGGAATCATGCTGCTGGCATCGCCAGGCTCACGCCCGGTAAAGAAACGACGGCGGTGCAGCACCGGATGTTCCAGACGCAGATGAATCAGCTTCGCAACAAACTCGAACAGGTCCTTCTGAGTGTCGTCCAGATCCCAATTCGTCCAGGAAATCGCATTGTCCTGGCAATAGGCGTTGTTATTGCCCTGCTGGGTGCGCGCCACCTCGTCGCCGCCGCAGATCATGGGAATTCCCTGGCTCAGAAGCAACGTGGCGAACATGTTGCGCATCTGCTGTTGGCGCAGGTCATTCACGTCCTTGATGGTGGTGGGGCCCTCCACACCGCAGTTCCACGAACGATTGTTGCTTTCGCCGTCTCGATTGCCTTCGCCGTTGGCCGTGTTGTGCTTCTCGTTGTAGCTCACCAGATCGTTCATCGTAAAGCCGTCATGGGCGGTAATGAAGTTCACGGAGGCGACCGGGCGGCGACCGTTCATCTGGTACAGGTCGGAGCTGCCCATCAGTCGACTGGCGAATTCCGGCAATGTGGACGGCTGCGAGCGCCAGAAATCACGCACGCAATCGCGATAGCGTCCGTTCCATTCCGACCAGCTGGACGGGAAGCCTCCCACCTGATAGCCGCCGGAACCGAGATCCCATGGTTCGGCGATGAGCTTGACGCGGGAGATGACCGGATCCTGTTCGACGATGTCGAAGAATGCGGATAGCTTGTCGACCTCTTGGAACTGGCGGGCCAGTGTGGCGGCCAGGTCGAAGCGGAAGCCGTCAACGTGCATTTCGGTGACCCAGTAGCGCAGGCTGTCGGTGATGAGCTGCAGCGCGTGCGGCGAGCGCATCAGCAGGGAGTTGCCTGTGCCGGTGGTATCGAAATAGTGTCGCGGGTCGTTGTCGACGAGTCGATAGTAAGAACCGTTGTCAATGCCTTTGAAGCTCAAGGTGGGGCCACGGTCGTTGCCTTCGGCGGTATGGTTGTACACCACGTCGAGAATCACTTCCATGCCGGCGCGATGATACGCCTTGACCATGGATTTGAACTCGTTGACCTGTTCGCCGCGTTGCCCGGAACTGGAGTAGGCGTTATGCGGTGCGAAGAAGCCGATGGTGTTGTAGCCCCAGTAGTTGCTCAGTCCTTTTTCCTGTAGGAAACTGTCGTTGACGAACTGGTGAATCGGCATGAGCTCTATGGCCGTGACACCGAGTTTCTTAAGGTATTCGATGACCGACGGATAGGCCAGTCCGGCATAGGTGCCTCGAATATCCGCAGGTACGTCCTTGTTGAGGTTGGTCATGCCGCGTACATGGGCCTCGTAGATGACGGAATCGTGGTATGAGATGTTCGGATGCTGGTCGTTGCCCCAGTCGAAATACGGGTTGACCACGGCCGCTTTCATGGTGTGTGCGGACGAGTCCAGCGTGTTCATGTTCCCTAGGTCGTCGGGACTGCTGAACCAGTAGGAGAACAGGCTTTCGTCGCCGTCGATGTTGCCTTCGATGGCTTTCGCATATGGGTCAAGCAGTAGCTTGTTCGGATTGCACCGTAGGCCGCGCGACGGGTCGTATGGTCCGTAGACACGGTATCCATATCGTTGCCCGGGCTGTATGCCCGGCAGATAGTTATGCCAGACATAAGAATTTTGTTCGGTCATTTCGATGCGGGTTTCATTGTCTTCTTCGTCGAAGAGACAGAGCTCCACTTTCTGTGCGACTTGAGAGAAAAGGGCGAAGTTCACTCCCGCCCCGTCATAGCTTGCTCCGAGTGGATACATCGAACCAGGTCTGATTTGCATACCTTCAAGTATCTCACGACTTCGGGCGGAACCGGCTTATCTGCGATTTTTCCGGCGATTGTAGTGCGACTTGAAATTTTATCGCCCGTTTTCCTTCATTCTACGAATCTGCTCGTATTGAATCGCAATCATGGAATTGGACGCCGTGATACGCGTCCTTCGCAGCTGCTCCCAAGTGATCCACGCGGATTCGACATGTTCGTCGGCATCGAAATGCCGTTCAACGGACTGCCAGGAGCCAAGACGAATGATCATGATGTGGGCCAGCTCATCGGTCATGCCCTCCGATGAATAGAACTCCCCCACATGATCGAACGCCATGTCGTCGCCACTGATAGGCCTCACACCGGTTTCCTCGACGAGCTCACGTAGCGCGGCCTGTTCGACGTCTTCGCCATCATCGATGAGACCGGCGGGGAGGCCGTAAGCAAACATATCGCTGCCGACACGGTATTCCCGTTCTATCAGGTACAGGTCCCGTTTCAGGTCATGCACCAGCATGACCACGCAAGGCGCATGACGCATGACCTGTCTGCGGATTACCGTCTGCCCGCCGTGGTGCAGATGGAGTCCAAGCCGCATATCCTCGACGCTGAAAATCGCCCCTTGATATACCAGCTCGCGACTCACCACCGTGACCGGACGTTCCATATCGACACCGTCTCCGGAACGCTCCAGCGCTTTGTTCACGCTGTCGATATTCATATTCAACGTTCCTGACCGCTTGACGGTAGCACTAGATTCCATGGATCGGTGTTCATGGAGATCCATCGCACCGCCGGAATGTCGCCGGTGGCTTCAGCTACGGCACGGGGCACGTCGCCCATAGCATACTGGAACCACATCGATTCGATGGCACTGTGCGGCGTATTGATGAACGCGGGACGTACCTGATCGTCGCCTTGGCCGATGCACACTCCCTGAGCACGCATGGAGGCTTCGTATCGGGCTTGTTCGATAGCATCCGTCACCGGATGGTGGCGTAGGTCGCTGGTCATATACACGTCCACTCCCGCGGCACGAACCTCGTCGAACAGCGAGTCTCCGGAACCTGGAAGCACGGCCACCGTACGCACCGGGGCATCGAGTTCGCCGCAAACCTGTACACCGAGCTCGGTATAAGGCAACGCATCCGCCACACGACGGGCGAAATCGCGCAGAGGCATCGGTTCCGGCAAACGCCCCACGCGTCCCAATCCGATCGCATGCTCGGCCTTCGCATCATCGATGGGCACCAGCGGGCGCTGATCTTCCAAACCGAACATATCGGCGGCCGCCTGACCGACACCTCGATATGAGGCGTCGGCGTTCGTATGCCCCACCCACAGGGCGCATCCCGCCTCATTGAGCTTGCGTACGATTTCACCACGGAATCCAAGTCCCGAAACCGCATGCACGGAACGGAAGAACAGCGGGTGATGGCAGATCAGCAGATCAACGTGGTTGACGATGGCCTCATCGATCACCGCCATGGAAGGATCGGCCGCAAATGCGATATTGGAGACTTCATGTCGAAGATCGCCCACAATCAGACCGGGTTCGTCCCATTCCTCCGCATAGCGTAGCGGATACAGCGTTTCCAATACGTCGACGACCTGTTTGAGGGTTGCCATTGAATGATTCCCTTCCTCGCTGTGATCAATGTGCTGCAAGCTGCCAATCCGAACCGATACCTGTGGAAGCGTCCAACGGCACGGCCATCGTAACGGCGTGTTCCATCGCGTTCCTGACCAATGCAGTGGCCTGTTCGGCTTCGCCCGGAGCGATTTCCACGACGAGTTCATCATGAATCTGCAGGATGATTCGACTCTTCAGGCACGCGTCGCGCAAGGAATCCGCAGCACGAATCATGGCGATTTTCATGATATCGGCGGCCGATCCTTGAATCGGAGCGTTCAACGCGGCACGTTCGGCCGCATCACGAACCGCACGATTCGGTGACTTCAATCCGGGGAAATACCGGCGACGACCATAAATCGTTTCGGTATAGCCTTTCTCGCGTGCAGTGGAGACCAGTGATTCAAGGTATTCATGTACTTTGCCGAAAGTGGCGAAGTACTGGTCCCTCAATGATTCCGCTTCTTTCGGGGAGATTTTGAGCTGCTGAGCCAACCCATAGGTGCTCAGGCCGTAGGCCAGACCGTAACTCATCGCCTTGACGTGGCTACGCTGGTCGGAGGTGATCTCCTCCACAGGAATGCCATAGACCAGGCTGGCCACATATTTGTGGAAGTCCCTACCGGAACGAAATGCTTCAATCAGCGCCTCGTCGCCGGAAAGATCGGCCATGATACGTAGCTCCACCTGCGAGTAGTCGGAGCTGAGCAGCGACTCGTATCCCTCCCCCGGCACGAATGCCGAGCGAATCTCCCGGCCTGCCGCATTGCGATTGGGAATGTTCTGCAGATTCGGATCCACGGAACTGAGTCTGCCCGTCGCGGCGACCGTCTGCTCGAACGTCGTGTGAATACGACCGTCACGAGGGTTCGTGGCGTCGATCAGCGTCTGTACGATCTGCTTGAGCTTGTTGGTTTCGCGGTGCCTCAGCAATGCTCCCAGAAATTGGTTCGCGCGGTCATTATCGAGGGAATGCTCGTACAGTGTCTGCAATGCGGCCGCATTCGTGGTGTAGGAGCCCGACTTGGTCTTCTTCGTGGGCTTCAGGCCCATGTCTTCGAACAGGATCTTCTGCAATTGCTTGGGGCTTTGCAGATTCACACGCTCGCCGGCGCTTTCCCAAGCGATCTCCTGGGCCTGACGCGCATCGGCGGCGAACTGGTCACGCATTTCGGTCAAACGTATCATGTCGACTTGAGCGCCTGCATGCTCCATGCCATACAGTACCTTCGATACCGGCAATTCGATGGACTTGAGCAGCCCGAACTGTGCACGCTGATCCAGCAGGTCCGCCAGCACATTCGCCAGCATGTCGACGATGGCCGCATGACGTTGCAATTCATCGGCTTGCGTATTCGAGGATCCGTCCATATCATCCAGATCAAGTGTGCCCTGCGTGGCCTCGGACGACTGCTCCTCGAAGTGCAGGTCAAGGAAGTGGCCGGCCGCCTGTTCAAGCGATTCCGCGTGGAAATCCGGATGTACCAAATAGCCCGCCAGCTTGGTGTCGAACAGCGGCGTAGGCAAGGTGATGCCGACGGATTCGAGCAGATGCTGCTGTTCCTTGTAGCCATGCACCACCATAGAACGATGGTATCCGTCGAGCATATGCTGAAGTTCGTTCGCAATCGAGTCATCGACATGCTCGATCTGGGCACCTTTGCCGTTCACCATCAGCATCAGTGAAGCCATGCTTGCGTTTCCTGGCTTGGCCACGCCTTCGGCCTGCAGCACCCAGGAGTGGTTGACGGCATTGGTGCATGTCATGGTGTTCTCAATGAAGGATCCGGCATCAATGGCCGGATTCGCATCCTCATCATCCCCATGCAGATGTTCATCGGCCGGTGGCATGTTCGCATCCACCCATGTACGCAGTTCGTCTCCATGGGTAATCGTCATGACTTCCGGCAGCACGACCCGATTGGACTCCGGCTGGACCGTGACGCCTGCCGTCGTCGTGCCCGCATTGAAGGTCTTCAGCACGCGATTTCTGGTGCGAATGCCGAATTCCAGTTTGGAGAACAAGTCATTGAGTCGCGCGGTGTCGACGGTTCCGAACGTCAAATCGTCAAGAGTCACATCAAGTTCGAGATCTCGCACCAACGCGTTCACGGAACGATTCAGCTTGACCTGTTCGATGTTCTCACGCAGGGCTTCGCCTTTTTTGCCCGTGATTTCGTCGGCATGCTCGATGATTTGGTCAAGTCCGCCATATTGGTTGATCCATTTCGCGGCGAACCCGTCACCCACGCCCGGCACTCCCGGGATATTGTCGGCGGTTTCACCGCGTAATGCGGCCAGATCGGGGTACTGTTCCGGTGTGACATGGTATTTTTCCACCACCGCCTCAGAGGTCATATGCTTCAAATCCTTGAAATGATGACCTGGATACAACACGGTGATGTTGTCATTGATCAGCTGGAAGGCGTCACGGTCGCCGGAAAGCACCAACGTACGGTATCCGGCCTTGTCTCCCATGGTCGCCAAGGTGCCGATCACATCGTCGCCCTCATAGCCGGGCTGTTCGATATAGGTGACTCCTAGGGCGGAAAGCATCCTCTGAATCAATGGCAGCTGACTGAGCAGATCCTCCGGAGCGGCATCCCGTGTGCCTTTGTACTGCGGCAGCATCGTATTTCGGAAGGTGCCGCCCTTGACATCGAACGCCACCGCCAAATGGTCGGGATGCTCAGTGTCAATCACCTGCGACAGCATGGTGGCGAAGCCCCATACCGCATTGGTGGCCTGACCGGCCGAAGTGCTGAAATTCTCTACGGGCAAGGCAAAAAAAACGCGGAACGCCAAGGAATGGCCATCAACGACCAATAGCGTTCCGCGTGAAGTGCCTTCCACAGTTGCTGTGTTAGCGCTCATCCTCTGCTTCCGACTTCTGCTCGCCATACTTGGCGATGATGGCCATGGCCAGACGCTTCTTCGGGATGCGCTGATCCATGGAGGTCTTCTGAATCCAACGGAAGGCGCCCTGCTCGGAGAAGTCCGCCTTGTCCATCAACAGGCCCTTGGCCCGATCGACAAGCTTGCGTTCCTCAAGGGTCTCCTCAGCCTTCTTAAGCTGTTCCTCGGCCTTCTTGAGCTGCTCCTCAGTGTCACGCAACTTGGATTCGCTACGCTCCACATTGTCAAGCAGATCATTGATCTCAGCAAAGCGACCCATGGCCACTTCGAGGGCCGGCAGCAGCTTGGATTCCTCATATGGCTTGGTCACATATGCCATGGCACCCGCGCCGGTGGCCTGCTTGACCAAATCAGGCTGAGAGAATGCGGTGAGCATGACGACCGGGGCGATGTTCTCATCGCAGATCACACCGGCCGCGGTGATGCCGTCGGTACGAGGCATCTTCACATCCATGCACACCACGTCCGGACGGTACTTACGGGTCAGTTCGATGGCCTCCTCACCATTGGCCGCTTCACCGACGACCTCGTAGCCGTTGTCTTCAAGCATGGCGACCAGATCCATGCGATTCACTGATTCATCTTCGGCCACCACAACGGTACGCTTATGCGGTTCGCCTTCCTTGGTTGAGGCCTCTTCAGGCTCCGCAGCGGCCTTGAGCTCTTCGTCAGTGAGCACCTCGCTCACTTCAGCCGAATCAGTGGTCTTCTTCCTTGCAGCCATATCAGTCTCTTTTCACTATCACACCCATGCCCGGCTCGATGCCAATCCCACCTAGACCCGGATTGATTCGACGTGTGTCACGCGCCCCGAACGGGACTCGAACACCACCTCCGCAAGGATCTGGTTCAATCCGCATAAAGCCGGTAGCAGACGGCTCCAGCCAGCCTGCCTCCTTGTTCTTTCTGAAATGATAATAGCAGCCACCTATATATGCGTGTCGCGTAAACCAAGTCTGCGCTTGCGTTCCAACATGACGCAGTCGCCGGACGCCGGAGGAACGTTCCCATCCTGCTACGTGATGAGATGCGCCGATTCTTCTATACCTTTGCAAGTCATGCTCATGCTTTAGAGCATGTTGAAGGCGGATAGCGTTCCCGACGCCACATTGGACAACATATGCACCGTCCAGCTCGGGAAGATGGACCCTTGCGCATGCTTTTCGTTCATATATCCCATGCACCAGCCCGCCAATCCGGTGAACAGGGTGATGACGGCAGCCTGAACGACACTCATTCCCGTCATGAGAAACAAAGGGACACCATGCATAAGACCGAACAGGATGGCTTGAAGGGCATTGGCGACGAGCAGTCCGCACTTGCCCATCAGACGCTTCAACAGGAGTCCCCGGAAGAAGATCTCCTCCCACCCCGACGTGTTCAGCAACGCATGTACGAGAACGGATGGCAGAGCCGCCCATCCCAAACCTCCGAATTGCGTGGACGCGGTATAGGTATATGTACTCGGTATCACCTGAATGACAAGCCAGCCACACCCGAACAGGATCAGAAGCGTAAGGAGCATGAACGAGAAGGTCTTCGTCCCGCCCACAATCCTCGTAAGACCGATCCATTGAGTGAACCGCCGCTGATGGCGTGCGCTAAACCACCACCAGACGAAAGCGATGAGCACGGCCAGCGCAAACTGGACAAGCCCGGAAACGAGCGTATGAACGAACAAATCCATCAGGCCCTCCCGTACTGCAATCACACGTACTGAGACTGAAAATATGACATCAACATGATACTATTTCAAGAAGAATTACACCAAAAACGCTTAAGCGTGTGAGATAGTCCACCTCATCTTCGCATGCGATATCCAGCACATGCATATTCCTCGAAAACCATCACCTGTGCTGAGTTTGGATGGATATGCATCGTCCATAATCATCGAAATCTCGCGGACACGATCATTTCCCAATCGGCCTATCCGCGATTCTTCGTCGTTTCAGGTGCCCCCGGTGGGACTCGAACCCATGACCATAGGCCAGACCGACGAGTCGGACCCCATCATCCCCGACCCCGCCCGTCTCCTGCTGCTTTACAGCATGACGATCGCAGCCCGCATACGCATCTCTTACAAAGCCCGAACCTGAATCCCCGTTTCAGCCCGTCGCGAAGGCGTCTCCTAGGGTGACACATTAACCCAAGGATGACATTTTCCGACGGGCTGTTTCTATAACCGGAAAAAAGGACGGCCGCATGACAGAGAAGAGGAAAAAGAGACGCCAATTCGGGACCGTGCTGCTCAGAAGGAACCCCAGCGGCAAAACCCAGACATGGATCGGACGATACACCTACAGGGGAATCCGTTGCCAACGCTCATTCGGCAAGGACGGCAGGATCCAGGCACAAAGCTGGCTTGAGGAGGAAAAGCTCCTCGTGGACCTTGACCGTCGCGACATCCAAAGGTGGGTGCCATGGTCGGAAAGAAGAAGAAAGGAGATGACGTCGCATCTCACATTCGACCAATGGGCCGATCACTACATCAACACCCACCGCCGAAAAGACGGGCAACCCCTCACAGGCAGTTCAAAACGCAATCTCCGCGCAGATGTCGCCCATCTGCGCGAGGCGTTCGGAACGACACCGCTCACGAGCATCACACCCGCGATGATTCATGAATGGTATGAGACGGAGTATCCCGAAGGCCCATGGGCCTGGAAGAGGGAGTGCGAACGACTCAAATCGATCCTGGAGGAAGCCACGAAACCAAGTGACGGCGCCTCTCCTCTCATCGAGACGAATCCTTTCATGCTGCCCATTCCACCGGATCCAGACCCCAAATCATGGCGAGTCCAGCCGGTAGACGGCGAGACCTTGAGGATGCTATATACCGCAATGCCTGCATACACGCGGATCGCGGTCTACCTGGCCGCGATGGTCGGCGGGCTGAGAACCGGCGAACTGTGCGCATTGCAACGTGAGGACATCAATCTGGAGGGACGGACCCTGACCGTCCGTTACAGCGTGAACCGCGGAGCGGATGATCTGGGCAGGAGCCGCCTAGGAAGGACGAAGACCCCTCACTCACGCCGTACCTGCCCCATTCCCGATCTGATCATCCCATTGCTCAAGGAACATCTGAACCAACTCGATCCGGACAATCCGATGCTGTTGCAAGCCAGACGCGGCGAGGTCATCGCCCAGACCACCCTGACCAGCCAGTTGAAGAGGGCCCGGGAACGAATCGGTTTACACCAGGCCGTGACCTTCCGGACACTTCGCGTCACCCACACGACACTGCTGATGCAATACGGAGGGACCGTCCGAGAGGCGATGGACGAGATCGGCGACCAGACCATGGAAGTGGTCCTGAAACATTACGCGCGCACCATCCCGGAACACCGCCGACTGGTCGTCAACCGCATGGCCGAGGCCATGGCCCACGATGACCACGCCCCGGCAACGACCCTCAAGACGCCGGACGGTACCATAACCGACCCAGCGAATCCCGACACCACCTATAAGCGCATCCGCGAATGTCTGGAGGAACTCGCCTCCATCCTGGAAGACACAAGCAAGACGAATTATCAGGACGGAAGACACGAATAAGTAAAAACAGGGACGCAATGATTACGTTTCCCCAACGGTATGCCGGCACATACCGATTCCGGCAGGTACCGACATACCGCGATATACGGTGGACGCCACGGATGATTATTCAGATTGATTCCTTGGCCATTCCTTGGAGTACCGTCCCGTGGACAGCTCCTCGTGGGTGCGGATAACCCTCAGGTGTATCACGTCGCGCGGCGCCGGCGGATAGTACAAGACCAGCACATCATCGGCAAGATGGAATTCCATGCAGCCGTTGTACAGTCCTCCCGGATTGTCCAGCACATGCGGCCGGTAGGAGTCCGGGACCCGGCCGTTGGGCATCAGCTCATCGGCGATCAGCTCCATGAGTTCGCGCGCCAGAACCCTGTTGTATCGGGCCAACCGTTTGAAGTCCTTGTCGAACTCCTTGGAATGCGAGTCTATCTCATACATCCTGCGACGCCTCGTCCATCAGCTTGCTGAAATGGTCACGCACCTCGTCAGGCGTGCGCATCACGGTCACGGCATCTCCTCCGGCCGCCACTCCGGCGAGATACGCGCTGATCATGTCCACCAGGTTGGACCCACGGGCCTTGGCCACCGCCTCCGCCTCGGCATATCCGGGCAGGGATTCAATCATCGTCATTTCCACACCTCCGTTTCGTCTGTATTCGCCATTCTACAATTATTGGCTGTGGTATTCCTGGGCGTGGAACATGGCCGTAGAATTTGTGGTTCTCGAGCAATCGATCACCGTGAATGGACCACGGGGAGGATGCCATCGTTCATGAACAGGGCGATGTTCTCCCCGATCAATCGTCTGGGATCGGCTCCATGCTGATGGTGGATGTAGGATTCCGAATGTCTCTCGATGCCGCCGTATTCGATGTCACGGTACTCCTCGACGATGATGTCGCCCCGGGAATATTCCTCTGTCTCCTGCTGCGCCTGCCAGGCGATCCACACACGGTTTTCGTCCTCCGCCCACCATTTCACCGGCCACGGGGTCCGGGCGAGACCTCCATTGATGACCGCATCGTGCAACGGTGAGGAAGAGGCGATCGGCATGGCCGCCATGGCGCGGCGTTCCGCTCTGGTGGGCCGGTCAAGCAGCCATTGGGCGAATGTGTAGACGATGACGCCGAGGACGATCACACCGATCGACCCCGCGAACGTCGGAATGAAATCCGGTTTGCTGTGGTCGTACCAGAACCATGTGATCAAGGCTACGATCAGCGCGAGGCCGGCGGCGAGGCCGGCGATTTTCTGAAGCACGATCGCCAGAGTGCGGATGGGATGGGTGACCAGGCCTATCGCGAAGGCGATGAGCATTAGCAACGCCCAGATCGCCGCACCGATTGCAATGACGACCAAATATAGGGCAAGCCCGTAAATGCCGAACATGATTTTCTTCTTTCTTCGCCTGCTTGGTGTTCATTTTATATGCGAACGTCACTTTGGTCATTCTTTTTCCTCCCTGATCCTGATTTCGGGATCGCTCATCGCCCTGTTCATGAACGATGGCATCCTCCCCGTGGTCCATGAACGGATGGATGTTCTCGAGCACCGAGTGGAAGCTGGCCGACCGAATGCTTCTCGGCGATGACCAGTCGCATCATGCATCACATCCGATCAGTAGTTGCCGGACGACCATGAGGGGCGGCCGTCGTCCGAGGGCTCCTGGCCCGCGTACGTCTCGTTCTGCGAAGCGGTTTCGTCGTCTGCCGTCTGGATGTCGGATCCGGTTGTCTCCGGATCCGGCGCGGCGTCGGCTGCCGGTTCGGGTTCGACGGCCGTGGGTTTCCTTCCGGCCGGGGCGGCGACGAGTTCGCCCTTCGCATCGAACGCAATGTTCTTCTCTGTTCCGGTCATCGCCCACTTGTCCGCGGCGGTCCTCTGGCTCATTCCGGGGAAGGCCTCCTCGAGCTGCCTCGCCGCGTCGCGCAGCGCCTGCGCGCTCTTGCGGAAGTTGTCGAGTCGGTTGTCGAACTTCTTCGCCGCCGCCTCCTTGCGCTTGAACGACTCGCGCTCGTCGCGTAGGAGGTCATCCACGTAATCGGATGCCATGGTCATGTTCCTTTCCAGTTTCATCGGTTCCCGGCTTCAGGCCGGCTGGGACCATGGTCACGCGATTGGGCGCACGCCGGTTTGGACAGTCGGGCTCCGCCCAGGATCACACGCGTGGGATCCTGGCTGCGCCGGAAACGGAGCGCGGCACTAGGGCCGCGCGCAATCATCGCCGACCCTTCCGGGATTTCCAGGCGTCAACGCCTGGAAGGGAACGGTCGGCCGGCCATGGTTCATCATCGCAGCCCCACGCCCGCGTCTTCGGACCTGCGTGTTCCATGCCGCGCTCCGGGAGGTCTTCGCCCGATTTTCCCGAAGCGGGCACGGCCCACGCGTCCTCCACCGCGCGGCGGGGCTGCGAGGCTGCCCCATGTCCGGCGAAAGGAAAACAGGAAGGCCGGCAGGACATTAAGGAGCGGAACCATGCAGATGGAACCAATGGAATTGCAACACGTCGTCTTCGAGACCGAGGAGGAGGGATACATCGACGCGATGTGGAGCGACGTGCGCCTCCACACGCACGACATCCCCGACGGATGGCACTGCTACACCGTCAGGGGCGGCGACGGCGGATGGCCGCCATGCAGCATCGAAAGGAGCGTATGGGTCAACCACGCGGGCGACATCATCACGCCCGTCGACCTCGACCCGCTGCTCGAAAGAAACGACTGGATGCTCATCATCAAGGACTGGTGGTTCACCGACGAGCCGTTCGGGCGCGCGGAATGAAAGAAGACCCGACTGAGTGACGGATCGGAACCGATGCCGCCCGCAGTCCCGCGGGCGGCGCCTCCGGCGGCCAGAGGACGATTACCGTCCTCTGTACTCCACGAGCCGGGAACAGTTCCCGGACCCGACGAGGCGTCGCCGTGCCACGGAGACCACGGCTCGCCGACGGGAAACGGGGCGCGGCAATGGTGCCGCGCGCATCGGTCTTATAGACCAGAACGAACCACCTCGGCCCCGCGATTATTTCGCGGGACTTTTTCATTTCCTTGCTCCAAGTGTCCAAACCGTCCCGCGCTCAATCGATGGACGATTGACGCAAACGGGCCCGGCCATCCTCTCGATGCGCCTGATACGAGGAGCGAATCATGAACGCAGCAATCCCCACGGCATTCCACAATCACGCCGTGCGAAATTACTCCCAATCAATGAAATTGATATGGGAGTAGCAAGTGACGTGATTGGATATCCAATCACTCGATTCGCGATGCGAATCGGCTTGCCCGGGAGACCCAGACCCCATGGTCGAGCAAGCTCTCCAGACCGCTTCGCGGCATCGCAGACGACCCGTTTCCGCATCCTTCTCGGAGGCGCGGAATGAACAAGGCCGAAGGCAGAACGCACAGCGTCGAGAAGATCATCAGGTTCACGCCGGACGAGTGGGAGCAGGCCCGCAAGCTGCACGAGAGACTGACCAGATACGCTCCGGAGTACCGTTCGTTCAACTCCTACGCGCGCAAGATGCTGTCCGAGCGGCACATCCACGTCACCGAGATCAAACCGCTGACCGACCCGGAGCCACTCGCCCGCGAAATCGACCGCATCGGCGTGAACGTCAACCAGATAGCCCACTGGGCCAACGCCAACGAGCACATCAGCCCCGGGCAGGTGGCCGAGATCCTCGACTCGTTCGACCGCATCGAGCGTCTGCTCGGCGACCTGTTCGCCGACAAGCACCAGGCCGAGGAAGCCGCCTGATCATGGCCGTGGTCAAGCTCGGCAAGCCCGTGAAATCGAATCTCGGAGGTCCCAACGGGGCGATGGCGTACATCATCGATCCCGCCAAGACCGACGGCGGAAGACTGGTCAGCTCGAACTACGAGCGGACCGGAACGGACTACGACGCCTTGGCCGCACCCATGCTCGAGGACAACCGCAAATCGCCGAAAGGCATCCGGAAGAACAGCCGACTGGCCTACCACATCAAGATGAGCTTCAGCCCCGACGACCCCGTGACACCGGAACTGGTACACCAGCTCGGCGTGGAATTCGCGCGCAGAATCACCGGCGGCGAATATAGGTTCGTGATCGCCACTCACACCGACCGGCATCATCTGCACGACCACATCATGGTGTGCGCAGCCTCCCGGTATGGGAAACATCTGAAGGCCGAACTGCCCAAGGACATCATCGAGCAGTGGCGGGTCGTTGCCAACGAGATAAGTGCGCGGGAGGGGCTGAGCGTCATATTCAACCCCGTCACCGAGCAGGTCGCGCGCAAAATGCGCGGCGCACAGACCATTGAAGAAGGCGATGGGAACACGTCGAAACGCAATCCCAAAGTCGCCGATGAAGCAACTGAACAGGGCGAGAACAAACCAAGACGGACAAGCCAACGCAACAAGAACGAGGAGCCTTCGGAGCGCCGTTATGGCATGTCGATGGAGGAAATCTACACGGCCGCGAAGGGCAAGGGCGTCAAGGACAGGCTGCGCATCCTGATCGATCTGACCACGGCCGGGGCGGAGAACTTCGAGGACTGGAAGGACATGCTCGACGTGCAGGGCGTGGACGTGAAGGTGCGCGGCGAACACCTCACGTTCACCGTCAAGGACACCGGTTTCAAGGTCCGTGACGTGAGACTCGGCCAGGCATACGACATGACGAACATCATGGCGGGCCTGGCGAACACGCCCATCATCCCGATCACATTCAACCGCAGACTCGTCGCCAAGCAAACCAAAAAGACAATCACCGTATGGCTGCCCGGCACCCGCAGGCGCAAGAAGATCACGTTCGACGTACGGCATCTCGTGGATGACGGAGGCCCCACATTGCGCGCGTTCCTTCCCCGCGACCGCGACCAGATCATCCTCGACAGGTCCAACCGGTTCGCAGGCAAGAGCACGGTCCTTGGCCTGTACCAGTGGTTCGGCGAACCCACAAGCAGGCTCGAACCACTCGCCACACCCGAACGGCTGCCGCTCAGATACGGAGTGAGCCCGGCCCAGCAACGCTACTACCAGGCGCAGGCACGCCGCCTCGACCGATTGGGCGACGAGGCGAAGGCGTTGAACGCGGCGATCCGATGGACCAGGCTCGCGGACGGCGACAGCGCCAAAGGCCTGAAAATGCTGCGCGGGAAAGTGCGCGAATCGCACGACGAACTCCAGTCCGCCGTCATCGCATTGCACGACGCGATCCAGCAGGATGACCCCGACCTCGTGGTCGAGGCGCGCGGGGAAATGGAACGGCGCGAACACGCGTGCGACCGGTACGAGAACGAACTGGCCACCATCGAACGCGAGATCAACGCCACGCGCGGCCGCGAACAGGAACAAAACGAGCGGCGCGAACAGCAACGGCCCAAGCGTGGACGGTCCATCTGAACCGTCCAGGGACACCATCCAACAACAGAAAGGAAACCACGATGCCAATCGAGGAACAGGCGGAGGAGAAAATCCAGAACACCGTCCAGAACATCATCACCGGAGGCGCGAAACTCGCGCTCCGGATCCCCAAGAGCACGTTCCTCGCCCTGCTCCGATCCGGAGCGAAGCTCATCAAAGCGGGCACGCACGCGGCGGGGAAAGCCGTGAAAAACAGAATCGACAGTGGCGAGATGTCCGAGAAAAGATTGCAGACGAAGAAGGGCGGCGACCTTCACGAACTGCAACTCGACGACTCGACCATGCGCGGAGTGCAGCGCAGTCTCAGGGAAGCCGGCATCGACTACCACCTCGAACGCACGAACGACGGCCAGTACTTCGTCCATTTCGCCGGCAAGGACGAGGACCACATCCGCCACGCGGTGCAACGCGCGTTCAGGAAAATGGGCCTGGACATCACCGACGACGACCTCACCGTCGAACGGCCGATCCAACAGGAACAAGCCCAGGATCGAAACCGTGCCGATACGCCCGTACGACGGGAGGTACGCGACCAGCCCGCCGTGCCGGACGTACAGCAACGCATCGCATGGGACTCCGTGGAACCAGAGGTCATGGAGATGACGGCGAACACCATCACGGCCCGTCACCCCGAACTGTCATGGGGAAACCTCATGGGCGCCACCACGTGGAGCGAACGTACCGGCCGCGAATACACGGACCGAATCATCGGCAAGGCGGCGTCGGACCGGACCCTGCACGACGAGTTCGAAGGGATCCTGCGCGACGACTACGGGCAGGGGTCCCGGACCCGCGCGCAAGACCTCGGACAGGCGGCACCCGCCCATCAGACGACGGCGCAGCCGGACCGGACGGGCACAGCGAAGAAGAGCCAATCCGGACGGGCACAGACAAGCAACATCGCCCCCGGACCGAAAGGAGGGACTGGCGGGCCCAAGCCGATCCGATCAAAGAAGGCGCTGCTCGCACGGTTCAAGACCAGGCTCAACGAGAACCTCGCCAAGCAGAAGGCCAGTCCCATGCCGTCACCCAGCCGCGACCGCACACCCCACAAGGGCCGTTGAAAGGAAATGACATGAACCCGCAGGAACTCATCAGACGGACCGCCATCCACCAGGACACGATCAACGGGCTCAACGATCCCACGCCATGGCCGGTGAAATGGTGGGCGGAGGCCGGCGACACGGTGTGGACCGCCGGCACCGCCACCTCCACCGGCGAGGATTCGGCCGGCATGTACTACGAGCCGGGCGACATCATCGTGCACCGTAACGTCATCGACGGCGACCACACGCGAGTCGCGGGCACGTTCAACATCTATCCCGAACCCGGCATGGATCCCATGAAGGAGATGCTTCAAGGCATCCGCCAGTGGGATGGGACCGAGCCGGAACGTTGGGGCGAGGTCGTCCGACCGGGCGACGCCACGCTCGACGTGCCCGGCACCGGACGGACGCTGCCGATGGGATGGAGCGCCGGCCTCGCCATGGCCGCATCCTCGGCCGGCGGGCTCGATCCCGCACTGCTCCAGGCAAGCCTGATGCAGGCCGCGCTCGAACACGAGCCACGTCCCCTCGTGTTCTTCCAGGAGGACAACGGATACGACCTCATGGTCTTCTCATGGCACCGGAACGAGCAGGGACTCTACGACGCCAGGAGTTTCAAGCACCTGCAATACGACGATCTGGGCATGCAGGTGACGACCATCAGCCACAGCGAGACACCCGACACGTTCCCCGCACGCGCGATGAGCGACGGGGAACTGCTCACCCAAAGCCGCATGGCCTTCGACGACTACCAAGGGCTGCGCGAGCATGACGCCGGACCCGATGGCCATGGAATCACCGGCCATGTGGCGCGCAGCGGCATCCTCAAGCCCGGTCTCGAACAACACCCGCTGCTCCATCTCACCGACGGCAGACAGGCGCCGGAATGGGACGGGTTCATCAATGCGGCCGCCATCGGCATCCTCGAAGGCAAGCCGTTCACCCAGCCGCCGGTCCGACGGGAATCTCGCGCCGGCCAGGAGCATCCGGCCGATGCCGCACCCGCGACGCGGAGGAACCCCTTGACACGCAATCGGTGGCCGAACGTGTGGGTGGCGAACAGGGCCGCACACCCATACGTGCTGCACGCGAGGGACGGGCACGACTGGCCCAAGATGATCGTTTCCCTGCCCAAGGGCACCACCATTGACGGCCAGGACCTGTCCGGCTGGGCGACGGACCTGTTCATGAGCGCCAGGAACCGCAGCCAGAAAAACGAGGGCAGGGCGGTCAACCTACGGTTCAAACCCGGCATCCCTGTGGAACTGTTCGTCGGACGGGGCAAAGAACGCCACACGATGGAAACGGATCCGGAGACCCTCACGCAAGCGATCATTGACGCGCAGTCCCGCACCCGCGACGCGGAGGAATCCCTTGACACGCGATCGGTGGAACTCGCCTCGAAAACGGTGAAGGAATCCTGGCCGCAGGTCGAACGCATGCAGGAACGGTTCGCCGGATACCTGCGAGCCGGCACCTACCAGCCACAGACCGCCCTCAAATGGGCGCGCAGGCTCATCGACCGCACGGCCTCGAAACCCGACGACGGGCAGTGGACCAACCGTCAACGCCGCCAGGCGGCAAGACTGCTCCTCGACGAAATCACCATGGAGGAGGGCAAAAAGGAAAGCCCCGCCCAGGAACACGCCGTGAACGGCATCGCCGCCGCCCGCCATGAATCCACGGCGGCACGGCCGACGGGAGAGCAAGGCGAAGACCGGACAAGCCAGCCAGAACAGGCCGGCCCTCCGTCGCCGGAACCGACCAAGGCGTCCGGAGAAACGACGGAGGACGAATCCGACGGCGGACCGGAGAGGCGGCGCATCGATCTCAAAACGACGCTCGCACGGTTCAGGACCAGGCTCGCCGGCCACCTCGCCGATCCGAACGGCACGAGACATGATCCCGCGACGGCACCGGAACGTGGCCGCCGCGCCCTGTAGAACGAGCAGGGACGGCGGCGCCGAAAAAGGCATCCCACTATCCCTTATTGGTCCGCCCCTGGCCCGTCGGCCTTACGTCCAAACCGGAAACATCCGGAGGGACGGAAGGTGAAGACGGACCCCGACGGGAAAGGAACACGCCAATGCCACCATTGACCGGAAACGACATCAACCGCCTCCTCAGGGAGGACCCCAACGTCACCGACATCAACCAGGGCGACAATCCCATGGGCGGATGCATCGATGCCGTGCTCTCCGACGGCCGGGCCGTCGAAATCGTCTTCCACGACAACCCTGCATGGAGGCAGAGTGATGAGAGATCCGGACGGATCGAGATCCTGTACCTCAACCGTTCGCAGACGGGATGGCGGTTCGATGACAACGATTTCGCCGACCGGGAACACACGATCATCGACCCCGCAAGGCCAGGGGCCATCGAAAAGCTCATGCGGGCGTTGCAGGACTGGGAGCGTGAGGGAGGCCTCGCCGTCGGACGACCCGTCACGGCAAGCCATACGGCGACCCCGTCTCCTCCGGAGGAATACGCCTACCGATGGCACAATCGGATTGGTCCCGGCTGGCACATCGAATACCGCTCCACGACCGTCGACCGTGACCTCGCCATGCGCAGGAAAACCGATGAAGGCTACTTCACGCAAGAGATCGAGGAGGATCCAGCAGTCCTCTATGAGGAGCACCGCAAAGCCGCCTGCCTGCGCGCCGGCCGCATCCTCGCACGGCGGATGTCGGCCGACGTGGAGACAATCCGCTTGCTGCACGCCATCGTGAACGAAGTCTCCGAGCACAGGCCGACCGATGACCTTGCCGCATACCGCATCTACCCGTCCACCGATGCCATCCGACTGGCGGGCGACGGCCTTACCAGCATCGAGATCCTGGAGAAACGTGAGTACGGCGGCTGGAATCCCGACGTGGACCCGTTCATGCGCGTCAACGAGCAAGGCGACTGGACCGGCATCAGCCAAGCACAGGCCGACGGTCTCGTGTGGGCGAAACGCGAGGAAATCCTCGACCATGCGGCCTACGATGACAGCCTCTCCCCCGGCATCCTCCATCGTCTCGACGAGCTGGAGGGGAACTGTCCGATCCCGGAACGGGAGCCGGAAAGAGCAAAACACCACGGATTGACCCCATAGGCCGACGACGGATGGGGCGACGCGGAATGGGCCGCGCTGCCCCATCCGTCGCCGGCATCCGTCACTTCGTAGCTTTGCTATCATGTCAGAGCGGCAGAAAACGCGTGATATGAACGGTTTCTCTTTTCAGGAAGGCAACGATTGCCCCTGCGAGTGAAAGGAAACGCAACCATGAAAGAATTAATACCCTATATTCCGGTGCTCGCTCTTTTAGTTCTATGGTTCTTGCAGTATACGGAAACGTCAAAACTGAAACGTATATCAGAAGATCAGCAAAGACAACTGGATAAGCTCTACCGCCTGCTGGGAAAAGAAGAGTCTTTCGACGATAGGGCGGACCTGCCGGAGGAGACGAGGTGGCGCATAGAGGAACTGGCGCACGAAGGAAAGAAGATACAGGCGATCAAAGAGCTCAGGGACGCGACTGGTCTTGGGCTCAAAGAAGCAAAAGACTACGTGGACGGATTATGTCGTTGATCACGTTAGGCGGGAACCAGACGCATATCTCCGCAGACGTGCCTAATGCGATGAGTCCGTGATCCGGGCTGAGGAAGCCCTCGTAGCCTCGAGTTGAAGAAGCCGCTACCCCTGTGTTGAGCTGGGGTAGCGGCTTCTTCAACTGTAAAAGTCAGGATGCCCGTCAAAGAACCTTTGACCGCGACACCTGTATTTCACGACCATATCGCCTTCAAGCCTGTACCCGCTCCAGTAGTAGCTCCACGCCGTCCCGCCCAGGCCCGTCCAAACCGGAGGCATCTAGAGAAAACGAAGATGGAACACAGCAGGATACGTATGTGAAGGAGCATCAGATTGACGAATTCGACAATCACGCAACGGCGGGAACCCGCGATCTGGTTCGAGGGCATGCTCATGAGGGAACCCCAGAGCGTAGGGGACGGCCTCACATGGCTGCTCGAAACGCTGCCCGCCGTGAAAGGTCCCACGGGAAAGATCACCATCCGTGCCCGCGGCGAGGACCATACCGCCAACATCCGCCGGAACGCGCGCAAGGGAACCCGCCTGATCATCAAAGGCAGGGCGGGTGACGAAGGCTCGGGCATCGACATCGACGCCATCAGCCTCGCATTCGGCCCCAGCCACGACGACCGCGACCGGCCCATCGCCGAGGAGGCCACGGGCCGATGAACCGCATCATCGTAAGCCCCGTGAAACCCACGGAAGACGACATGGCGGTCTGGATCAACGCCGGCCGCCACACCGGCAGGCTTATGACCCGGCTCATGGGCGACGGCGATCCGATCAGCATCGACCTGACCGGCGACGGGCTGACCATCATCGCGCCTCTCCCCCGAACCGCGGTCCGCAACACGGCTCCCACCGACGGCGCAACGCCATCCCCATCCGTTCCGAAGGACGCTCATGAGGGGACGATCGGCGACAGGGCAACGCTGATAAGCGCATTCAAAAGAAAGCTCAGGGACAATCTCGACCGGGCGAGCAAACCGCACGTGAAACAATAGGAAAGGGACATGCAATGAAACGCATCAGGGGCATCATCATCAGGGCGTTGGCCATCCTCGCCGGCTTCTGGCTCGCCGACCTGGCCGCCGCACGCATCCAGGCAGGCATCGCCGCCGGACGGACGGCCCAGCAGATCATGGATGACATGACGACCATGCCGCGTCACCCGCTCATGCTCGGCTTTGACCGCACCAGCCTGCTATGCGGCCTCGCGGGAGCCGCGGCCGTGGGACTGTTTCTCCTCTACCGGTGGAGCATGGGACAGCGCAACTGGCGCGATGGCGAGGAGTACGGTTCGGCCCGCTGGTCCAAGCCGGAGGAGATGGCACCGTACACCGACGGCGATATCAGCGAAAACCTGCAGATGACGCGCACCGAGGGATTGAGCCTGGACACCCGGGCCACCCGCCGCAACCTCAACACGACCGTGCTCGGCGGCTCCGGTTCCGGCAAGACCGCCACACACGTCATCCCCAACATCCTCAAGGCCAGCATGGACTACGCCTGCACCGACCCCAAAGGCGAACTCTACGGCATGACGCATGAGACGCTGCGGCGGCAGGGATACGAGGTACGCAGGCTCGATCTGGTGGACCTGACATGCGAGACGAAATTCAATCCGATGCAATACATCGACCCCGCCAAACCCGACGTGTCGATCATGCGCCTGGTCACCAACATCATGGACAACACCAGCGGAACGGTCCGGAAGGAACATCGGACCGATGATTTCTGGGCCAAAAGCGAGCGAAGCCTGCTGACCGCGCTCATCGCATTCGTCTACTACCTGCCCGACGACATCCTCCAGGACTGCCTGCACATCGACGCCGGACAGACCCTCAACTCCGTGGCCGACCTGCGCGACCTGCTCGAAAGCAGCGAACAGGACGAAACCAGGGAAAGCCCCGTGGACGCGGTGGCCAGGACCGCCATGGAAATCTACGAGGAGACCCGCAGATCATGGCAGGACGAAACCTCCGACCACGACGACCCGGATCTTCGGGAGGCATGGCAACTCGCACAGGGACTGTGCTTCGCCGCCCGCCAATACCGACCCTTCACCCAGGGTGCGGGAGAAACCAAGAAAGGCATCATCATCAGCCTAGGCGTACGTCTCGCCCCGCTGACCGTCGGCGCAGTCAGGGAGATCCTCTCCGGCGACGACATCGGCATCGACCGTATCGGCGGCTACCGGGACGAGCACGCCGGCGGCTACCAGCATCCCGCCGGCAAGATCGCGATATTCCTCGCCCTGCCCGACGAGGACCCGACCTTCAACTTCCTGGCCGCGATCTTCTACCAGTGCCTGTTCGACAGCATCATCCGCCGCTGCCGCACCTATCCCGGCGAACGGCTCGCCACCCCGTTGCACTGCTTCCTAGACGAGTTCGCCAACGTCGGCCGGATCCCGAACTTCGACAGGCTCGTCGCCACGATCCGCTCACGCCGGGTCAGCGTCAGCGTCATCCTGCAGACCATCGCCCAGCTCAAGACCATGTACCGGGACTCCTGGGAGACCATCGTCGGCAACTGTGATTCGGTACTCTTCCTCGGCGGCAACGAGCAGTCCACCACCGAATGGCTCAGCAAGCTGCTCGGCAAGGAGACCATCGACCTGCGCACCACCAGCGACAGCAAGGGAGTATCCGGCAGCCACACCATCAACTACCAGCGCGCCGGCCGCGAGCTGCTCACCCCCGACGAGCTCACCCAGCTCGACAACGACATGTGCATCTACGTGCTGCGCGGACTGCACCCCTTCCTCAGCCGCAAGGCATGGCCCGGCACCACCATCCCCAAACCGAAATCGACCCTCAGACACTCCGAAGGCTGGAAATCACCTCATGCACGATGATGTGATTATGAGATCCTGCTGACTCTCACTTTGTGTTCTCCGCGTTCCCTGGGGCGGTGTCGCCGAGGGTCGTGTACGCGCCTTCGAGCGGCCCGTTGATACCGGTGCACAGCCAGCCGGCGTCCACATCCCACCGCCATGTGAGCGTCCACGGGGATTCGAGGCCGGTATGCACGCTGCATACCGCAGAGGAACCGTCTCCCGTGTTCAGGGCGCCGGCGTATTGCACGTCGGGTTGTGCTGCGATCCGGTCGGCGGGGATGTTCAGGCCCTGCGCATCGTCTGTGAAGTAGATTCTGAGGAGTCTGGCGCGGCCTTGCCCATGGCTGGTGTAGGCTTTCACCGCCTTGGGCGCGAGCGTTTCGCACACCTCCCGTGCGTCCGGATGCGCGGCCGCGGCCGTTGTCGCAAGGGTCTTTCCCCCGCCCGGCTCCGTGACGGATCGTTCCATGCCCGTACCGGCGGGTTTCATGAGGATGAACGTGAGGTTCACCGCCACCAGGAGGATGATGGCGATGATCATGGACGTGACGGTGAGCCTGTCGTGCCGGTGCATTGTCTTTTCCTTCCTAGTGGATGAAGCTGATGCCGCCTCCCATGGCGGCCAGGCTCTGCGCGGTGATGGTCTCGGTGACCACGCTCATCCAGCCGCGGCCGGATTGGCTGATCAGGATCGATCCGTCGGCATTGACGGTCTCCACGACCGCGACATGCCCGTAGGACGGGTCCGACCCGTGCACGCCAGGCTCGAAGCAGATCACGTCCCCCGCCTGCGGGCTGTCGGAGACGGGATAGCCGAAACGACGGGCGGAGTCGTTCCAGTCGCCGCCATTGCCCATGTACCCGTCGACGGGTTTGCCGATCTGCGCGCGGCGTACGGAAGCCCACCACGTGCATTGGAACACCTGGTAGGTGGTGTCGGTGGCCGGGATGCCCATGGCCGCGATGTCCACGTGATAGTTGTCCGACCGCATGACCAGGGGCTTGTCGAGCGTGCCCGCGGTACCGCCCGTGCCGTTGCTGTCGGTGTATTTGGCGATCAGGGCGAGGATGCGGGTCACATAGTTCCTGGTCTCGGTGAACGGTGGGATGCCGCCATACTTCGTGACGTTGCCCAGACCGGCGTTATAGGCCGCGATGGTCAGCTGCAGGCCGTCGCCGCTGATCCGTCCGGCCGCCTTCAACGATTCGACCTGGCTGGCCAGCCCGCACATGTAGTTGCCTTCGGACCAGATCTGGTCGTGGGGGTTGTTGATGTCTGCCTTGCCGTCACTGTCGCCATCCTTGCCGCTCGATGCCCATGTGGATGGCATGAACTGTGCGATGCCGGCGGCTCCCACGGAGCTCACCGCGTTCGGGTTCCATCCGGATTCCGCTTCGATCTGCGCGGCGATCACGGGCGGGGTGATCAGATCACAGATCGAGCCGGCGCGGATCACGTCGGACTCGTATTCGCTCGGCACGCCCTTGACACCCGTGGACGCGCTGGCGCTGCCCGCCATGAACGCGCCGAGGACGGACACGAGCACGACCACCACCGTCAGGATCACGACGAGCAACGGGATGAGGGGCAGGCTGACCGCGCCCATGATGGACATGATCTTGGCCGCTATCACGCGGATGACGCGCGCCATGGCCCTTGCTGCGCGGACCGACGCGTTCACGGTGCTCTTCGCGCCGCGGACGGCCTTCACGGGGGCGCGTCGATGCCGCCAGATGAACCTGGCGGACGAGCTGACGCCTTTGACGCCCCCGCGGCTCGCCTTGAATGCCAGGTCGCGCGTGGCGTTGCCGGCCTTGGATGCGATATCGTCGTCACCCGCGGTCAGGCGGGCGTTGGCCTCGCCCACCCAGCCCAGGCCGGTCGAACCAAGGGCCTTGGCCTTGCCCGCGGCCTTGCCCACACCTTTGCCGATATGTCGGCCGATGCTGAGGCTCGCCTTGCCTTTGGCAGCATATCCGGCGATCCGTTCGGATGGTTTCACGTCCTTGACGAGCATGGGCTTGCCCGCGTTCCTGCCGGAAGCGGTCCTGCCGCGGCGGGCGGCTTTTCCCGCTTTCCTGGCCTGCTTGAGACCGGTCCTGTACGCGGTGACCATTTCGCGTTTGCCGCGGGTCATGCGCCGGCTCGCGCCGGCCGCCACACCGCCCACGCCGTGCCTGGCGGCGTTCGTTCCGGACGCCATGGCACGGGCGGCGAGCTCGGTGGCGGTATGGCCCGCCGTGTCGGCGATGTCCGACCGGTCCGCGCCGCCGTTCCATGCGTTCGATACGGCCCCCGCCGCCGTATGGGAGAGTCGTTGCACACCCGGATGGCGTGCGCGTGTCCCGGACATCGAGCCTACTTCCTGTCATCGAAGCTGGTGGAATATAGGCTGTACAGGAGTCCGCCGGACGGGATCCGCCCATCGAACGGCACATAGGCGTTGCCGATCTTCATCAGCCCCTGGCCGGGCATCACGCCGGTGAAATACTGGCGTTGCTCCTCGGAGAGCTTCAACAGTTCGCACAACGAGTCGGCATCGCTGCCGTTCTGGCTCAGCAGCATCAGGAAGTCGGAATTGGACAGCATCATGCTGGCGTCCTGGTCCAGGAGCAGCTCATCGATGTTCTGCGTGATGCCGGTCACGCCGAGACCATACTTGCGTGACCGCTTGTAGATGTCCTTGAACTGGCCGGCCGAGTACTGATTGCCGAAGAACCGGTGGAACTCGTCGATGTACAGCCAGGTACGCCGTCCCGCGGCACGGTTGCGGATCACCCGGTTCCATACCTGATCGATGACGACCATCATGCCGAACGTGCGCAGTTCGCCGGTCAGTCCGGACACGTCGAACACGGTGAGCCTGTTGGACAGGTTCACGTTGGTCTGTCCGTTGAATCCCGACAGGGAGCCGGAGGTGTAGCTGTCGAGCGCAACCGCGAGCTCATGTCCCGTCGGCTCGCCGGTCCCGTCCAATGTCCTGCGCAGATCCTGCAACGTGGGCTGCCAGGATCCCGCGCCCGTGTCGCGGTACGCGACATACAGGCTCAATGTGGCACGGTCGACGAGGCTTTTCTCGACCGGGCCCAGACCTTCGGAGCCGCCGATCAGGCTGCCGATCATGCTCACCACGTTGCTGGTCTTCTGCTTGACCGGATCGCCGTCGCCGGTCTCGTCCAACACGATGTCCAACGGGTTGATGCACGTGCCGGAGCCTGCGCTGATCGGGATGATCTGACCGCCGAACGCCTGTGCCAACGGCAGGTATTCACGTTCCGGGTCGATGACGATCACCTCGTCGTCCCGGTTCAGGAACATGCCGGCGATCTCCTGTTTGACGGTGAAGCTCTTGCCGCCGCCGGACGTGCCGAGCACGAACCCGTTGGAGTTCATGTGGCTGCGCCGGTCGGCCAGGATCGGATTGCCGGACCGCGCGTTCGACCCGTAGAACAGGCCGTGCGGCTCGAACACCTCCTGCGTGGTGAACGGGATCAGGATCGCCGCGGAATTGGTGGTCAGGGTACGGGTCATGGGCAGCGGGTTGGCACCCAAGGGCAGTTCCGCGGTCAGTCCCTCGAGCTGCATGAATTTGAGGCTTTCGGCCTTGCAGGACTGGGCGTTGACCTTGGCGCGCACGTTCCTGCATGTGAGTTCCAGCTCCTCCTCGCTCGCCGCGCTCACGCCGATCACGATGATCGAGTCCACGAGACGCTGGTTGGTCTGGCGCAGTTCGTCCCTCAGCTGGCCGAGCTGTTCCTGCTGGTCCGCGAGATCGTCGGGCAGGTCGTCGGGGTCGAGTCCCTGCTTGCGGTTCTTGCGCCTCTGGTCCATGATCTGCATCTTGATCTCGGCGTTCTTGCGGCGCACGCGGGTCATGCTGTCGCCGCGGTCCATGGGAGCGAGATGGATGCTCACGTCGACGCGCGCCCTCAGACCGGTCAGGTCGTTGACCAGCTGGTCCGACAGTTCCGGAGGCAGGGACGACACCCACATGGTGCGGTGAAAGAAAGAGGAGTCCATGGATTCGATGTCGAGCCGGTCGGGTTTCCTCGCGTCGATGCTCCACGGGCATACGAGGTCCTTCGTGTCGGGCTGTCCGGGCTGGTGGGCGAAACGACGTTCATCGAACGTGAAGGATTCTCCCGGCCTCAACACCTCGGCCATGAGCCGAAGCCTGTGGGCGCGGTCGAGGCGTGTGGCGGCGCATTCGTCGATGTTGCGCAACTGGGCCACGAGGTTGTTGCACAACGCGTTCAACGTGGCGCAGGCGGCCTGCTTGTCGTTCTCCGTGATGGTCACGGTCATGATCTTGATCGTGCTCGTGTCGCGGCTGACCGACTCCAGCTTGCCTTCGGCGAGCCGGTTGTAGTCCCGACGGTACTCGTCGAGCCCGTCGCCACGCTCGTCCATCATCACGTCGGCCAGGATCTCGCGAACGCCGCGGCTGCGCGTGTAGGAGGCGATCTGCACGCTCTGGCCGGCGTCGAAGCTGTTGATCACCCTGGCCCACTTGTCGATGATCTCCATCTGGTGCGCTTCGGGCGACAGCTGATAGTTGATGTCCTTGAACGCGATGCTCGCGCTCCACTGGTCGCCGCCAAGGTGGGCGATGCCGTTGCGCAGCATGGAATCGTAGCCGATGAGCTGTTTGACGCCCTTCGGCTTGCGCGTCGTTTTCCTCCTGCGGGAGTCCTTCGTGCCGGACCGGTCCCTGGTCTTCATCGGGAGCATGGTCATCTTTGTCACCTTTCCTTGATCGACGGTTTGCCGGTGGTTTTGAAGGGACGGGAGGGTCCGTCCAGCGTGTAGATCTCGCGGGTGACGTAATGTCGCCACACATATTTCAGGTATTTCTCGGGCATGAGCCCCTTGGGACGGGCCCACCCCCATGCGGCTATGGGCAGGCCGGGAGGGAAGATCAGATACATGCACAGGTTCGGATCCCATCCCAGACCGAGCCACATGCCCAGGTATCCTCCCCCGCATACGACGGCCAAGACGATGGCGGCGAGGCACTGCCGCCAGCTCATGCCCATGAAGACCTTCGATTCGATGGTGCTGATCTCACGGTAGACGGGCATCTGCAAAGCCATGATGGGTTTCCTTTCCTCTTTATTCGCCGCCGAAGAGTCGTTTGGCGGCGCTGTTGGACGCCATGACGATGCCGATCAGCATCACGCTCGCCAGCAGCAGGCCCGTGAAGTTGTCCAGGACCCAGCCCGACAGGCTGTCGCCGTCATGGAAGGACTGCGGGGCGGCGATCGATCCGACGAACGCGCGGTACAGGACAATCGCCAAATACAGGGTCGCGCATTGGAACACCGCGCTTGCATACTGTTTGAAGTAGTTTATGCCCCACTGCCTTGTCTCCTCCTGCGCGATGAAAGCGATGGGCAGGGGGTTGAACGCGGTCAGCAGGTAGATCTGCATGAAACGCAGGAGGACCACGACGGTCACGACGATGGCCGCGCCCTTGGAGACGAGGAACGGGATGATCAGCAGGATCAGGCATGGGATCTGTCCGAACGGTCCGGCCGACTCGATGGCGCTCCTCATGCTGTCGCCCAAGCCCGCGCCGGCCGCCGTCCCGGTGGTGGGGGCCGCGGTATGGATGCCGTTCATCACGGACTGTCCGATCTCGTCGATGGCCTTGAGCATGAGCTCGCAGTGCTGGGCGGCGGTGAACACGAGGACGAGTTTGAACATCGCCATGGCGATGAGCCGCACGCCGAGCTCCCGGTCCCCGTCGGCCCTGGTGCTGACCCTGGCGATCTCCAGCACGCACATGATAGCCAGGATCGTGCTCGCCACCGGTTTGACGGCGGTGCGGGCGACCGACAGGCTCAGTTCATACATTTCGGAGCTGTACTGGGCGGGCGTCTTGAGCAGTTGGGCGATGATGTCGTCGCCCACGCCCGACCCGATGTCGTTGAGGATGCCGACGATGAAATCGACCATGAGGGAGGCCTTACCTAGACGAGGCTGGAGAACAGGGCCGCCGCGGCGATGATCAGACCGCCGCCGACGACCTGCCACACTCCCGACTGGGTCGCCGGACCGTTCTGGTCCTTCAGGCCGCCGGCAAGGACGATGACGCCCCACACGGCCCACAGGCCGCCGCCGATGATCGCGAACTGGCTGAACAGAGACAATGCGCTGTTCACTACGTTGCCGCCGTCCTCCGCGAGGGTGACGGACCGGGCGAGGAGCATGTTCCCGGCCTGCGCGGCGAGGGTGATGGTCTCGGACATGATGTTTCCTTTCACTGGTTTCTCCGATGACATGTCCACGGTATGGCCGTGCGTATCGGCATGGTTTGGACAAACCATGCCGATACGCAGGCATGAGGAAGGGCCCGCGGCCGGGCCGTCGACACGAATCGATATCGGCGGATGACCTCACCGTCGGGAAAGATATGAGGTCAGTGCGTCCTCCATGACTTCCTGGATGCGAATGTCGTGTTCGGCGGCGTAGGTCTTGAGCCTGCGCCGGGTCTCCGCCCGCAGGCTCACGCTGGTCTTCACCCACACGCCGCCGTCCCCGGCATTCCGTTCCTTCGGTTTTTCGGTATTCCGGTTTCCACCGGTTCCGGTATTGAGCAGGGCGGTCAGGTCGCGTGCTCTGGGCGTCAGGGTCATGTTCCTCATCGGATGGCCTCCCTCATGAGCTGTTTGATCTCGCCCGCCGCGTCACAGTATTCGTGCAGCCCGGCCCCATGCGGGCGGGTCGGTTTGGCGTTGAGGATGTCCTGGCGTTTGCGGATCAGGGTGTCGAAGCGGGCCCGGTGTTCCCGGTCGATCCATTCCAGGGCCTCGCGCAGTGCAAGGGTGTTGGCTTCGGTACGGCACAGCAGCATGGCGTTCGGGATGCCCTTCATGGCGCATAGGTCCTGCACGCCGGCGGCCTGGTCGAGGTCGATGCGGCTGGGACTTGATGGGATGATCACGAGGTCGGCGGCCTTCAACGCCTCGTCCAGGGCACGCCCGTAGGGCGCGGCGTCGATGAGGATCCAGTCCACGGGATCGCCGCCGAGTCCGGCGGCGGCATCGCGCAGATGGGTGAGGTCGGCGGGACTGGCGCTGAGCACGTCGAATGGCAACGGTTCTCCCAGTTCGCCGGCACGGTACCACCAGTCCTTCGCGTCGCCCTGCACGTCCGCGTCGGCCACCAGTACGCGCTGTTCGCCCTGGGCCTGGTCCGTGAGAGCGCAGGCCAGGAACACGGCTGACGTGGTCTTCATGCTGCCGCCCTTGCCGGTCGCCAACGCGATCACCACCGGCCCGTCGTTCTTCTTCTCCATCATGTGCATTCCTTTCGGTCGTTCGGTAATTCGGTATTCCGGTATATAGGCCCTTTACCTTTCGGGTCGGCGGCGGGCCTGTCAGAAAAGGGCTCCCTGGACCATGCCCGTGGGTATGGGCTGTGTGTGCTGGCTTTCCGGCGGCAGCGGCGGAATGTCGGGGCGGGCCACGCGTGAACGCTGCCGGCGTTTGGCCTGCCGCCAGTGGCCGGCTCTGACCAGCATCATGCGGCGTGGCCAGTCGGGATGGACGGTCAGCCACTCACGGATCCGCCGTTGATCGAGGCGATGAAGGGCGCTGACGCCGACGCCGAGGTCGGCGCCGATCAGCCTTGCCAACGCCCACCGACTGATGTAGTCGAGGCCGCCGTACACACTGTCGTCCTTCCACCCGTGGCCGAGGGCCCGGCTGATGCAGTCGAGCCGTAAGGGACATGAGGCGCACAGTTCGCGGCCCTTGCGGCGCATGTCGCGGTCGATCAGCTCATCGCCGTCGGGCCCGCACGTGGTGTTCCACATGCGGTCGGCCATGTCGGGATCCCGATCGGCGATTCTGGCGCAGGGCGGGGTGATGCCGACGCCGGTCATGGCCGCACCCCCTGGGACTCCGGCCGCTCCGTCCAGGCACGTCCGAGCTCGGTGATGGCCTGGATCGCCCGGCCGTGGCCGAGACCTGCGTTACGCCAGTAGGTGGCCTGCAGTCGCCAGAGCAGGTCGGCGTCGCCGGTCAGCTGCGGGTTGCGGAGAAGAAAATCCGAGAACCCGGCCGCCGAGCATTCATCCTTCGGTCCCGTTTCCGGTCTCGCCGACGCACCGGATCCTTCCGGCGGATGCGACGACACGGCGGGTTTGGCCGTGAGGGTCATGTCGTCGATGAGTTCCTCCCAGCGGGCGGCGAGCTGGCGGCCGGTGCGGACGCGCCTGGGCCACCAGTCGCCGCCCGTGGCGAAGCCTATCGCCTCGATCATCGCCTCAGCGGGCCGCCTCTCGCCGGCCACGGCCAGCCGCCGGTACAGGCCGTTCAGGGCGTTGCGGTCCGCCCTGGTCGGTTCCGGCGTGGACAGGCCAAGCCTCGAACGGCGGTCCGAGAGCGAATCCAGCACCCGGTCCACGGACGCCGCGATCCCATCTCCTCCAGGCAGTCCGGCCCCGGTTGTGGTTTCGTGTTCGCCGGCGGTCGCCCCGCTTGCGGGGAGATGCCCCGTAGGGGCAGAGGGGAAACTCGGAGGGTTAGCCTGTTGGGTTAATCCTTTATAAGGCAGCTCTGTACGTGGTACAGGGCTGGCACTGCACGTGGTACAGGGCTGGCACTGCACGTGGTACAGGGCTGGGTATGCACCACGTGCGGCGCCGGCTCCCTATTGGACATTTTCGCCGATCGCGCCTGTTTTTCCAGCCCTGTACGTGGTACAGTGCTGGGAATCGGCTTGTTTTCAACGTTTCCCTCGACGAGTTCGCATGTTTCCTTGTTACGGGGCACGATTTCGGCTGCGGGATCCTTCCCGCCCATGGTGGAGGGATCACGCTCCGACCTGTGCGTCTCCTCGATCCACACCAGTGTGGCGGGGTCGGATTCCACCGCCAGATCCCACACGATCTGACAGTATTGGGGCAGGCGGTCCCTGCCCTTCGTACCGATCCTGGCGTAGCGTTGATCGCCTTTGCGGATGAAGCCACGCTCCTGCAGCAGGCGCAGGCTCTTGCGCACGCTGGACTCGCTGAACTCGGTGACGGCGACGATGGTGTCGATCTTCGGGAACGCGGCGGTGCCGTCGTCGGAGGCGCGGTCCGCGAGATAGACGAGCACGGCCTTGGCGGGAGCGTTGCCCACATGGCACTTGTACGCCCAGGATAACGCGATGTTGCTCATTTTCTCCCCCTATCACGGCGGGACCTCTCATGCTTATGCATGGCCATGTCGTCGCCCATGCGGGCGGCCAGGCACAGGGCGACCACCATCACCAAATTAAAAACGACGAACAAAACCAATCCGATAAGCAACCAGTTCACAACCGCCTCCCTTCCATCGACGGATGCGCCATCATCGACGCCAGACGCCGTTTACGACACAGGTATCGGACGGCCCCACCATCCTGGTGGGCGACGTCAGCCATCAAATCTTCACAATTGTTCTCCCGAGTCCAAACTCGGACGTGAAAATCCCGGATACACTCAGATAGTGCAGAGCAAGACATACGGGAGGGCTTGATAGAGTCATTCATGTGTGATCACTACTCCAGACAATGCATTGGACGGCGCGCGACAGGAATCCTGGTAAAGACTCAAGCGCACGACCGTTCGGGTTATTGATTGCACCGTCCGGTTCCGGGGTCCAGCTCGGAACCGGACATTTCTTTTTCATATCGTTCAAGTGAAAGAGAAATCAGACCATCGCGTCACTCTCCCCTTAGGGTCATGGCACCATGAGGAAAAAATTTTTCATAAGGTTCAAGATCCTGAATAAAATCAGATGACAAACCATATTTCTCGTGCAGAATCACGCAATCTCTATGCTGCCAGTTTGTATTCTTGTTGACCTTTTGAGTCACGCTTGATGGAGACTGTCGGAGTAGAGTCGCAATATCACGATGAGTTAGCCCCACTTCAAATAGCCATCTCTTCATATTTGACATTCCAGCTCCCTTACAAGTTAGTTTCTCTAACCTCATATCATATAAGTTAGTTTTATTTACTTCAAGTTAATTCTACTTGCGGAGTGTTGCCCTATGAAGGTTAGGTTCCTTAACCAATATCTGATAGACTTATCGCACTTCAGGAAGGATTACGTCATGACATTTTCTCAAACTCAGATTGTGCGAAATAATGAACGAATTGACAACGAGGCTCAACGATTCGAGGATGTGGCTCGATACAACATTCGCCGATATATGCGTCTAACGGGGAAATATCAGAAGGACCTAGCCAAGGCACTCGGATGCTCGAGACCGGCAGTCACTCTGGTTCTTAACGGAGATTCGAAACTCTATCTAAAACAGTTATTCATTATCGCAGTGGAGCTCGGTGTGACCGTTGATGATCTGCTCAACGAAAAATACTATCAGCAAGATCAAGAATTCTTGGAGAAGATGCATAAGACCGACTCTGAAAAAGAAAGGATCGCGGCCGGTGTTGCTCGGCCGCGATCCTTCGTCGCGATGGTGCCCCCGGTGGGACTCGAACCAAATTCTCATGATTCTCATCCTGCTCTGGCTGCATCTGCAGTTCCAGAAGAGCGGGAATCACGTTGAGACCCTCGAGGGATAGCGTCCTGGACACTCGCGAGATTCCCTATGAGAGGGACGGATAATAAGCCCGAACTGAGAGAATAGGCGAAGAAGCCTCTCCTGATCTCGTGATGATAGGTTCCAATTCGGGTGCACTATTCCAGGGATTCCGGGACTAGTCTCGAATTGGAATCCCTGGAAGGAGATGTGGATGGAAGCGGATAGGCGCCGCCGATTCGGCACAGTGATCGCAAGGAAAAGAGCCGATGGAAGCGTAGGTTCCTGGCTCGCTCGCTACGCGTCTCCTTTGGATCCCTCGCGGCGTGTGCAGCGTTCCTTCAGGACCTCGGAGGATGCGCAGGCCTGGCTTAACGGCGAGGAGATGCTTGTCAATCTGCATCGGCGCGGCGTACAGAAATGGGTGCACCCCACCGCGCGTTCCCGGCGTGCCCGCGCTTCCCTCATGAAGTTCGACGAGCTGGCCGACTGGTACGTCGACACGCATCGCAAACCGGACGGGACCGCGTTGAGGGGCGCGGCGAAACGTAACCTGAAGACGGATGTGCAGCATTTGAAAGATGTGTTCGGCGGGATGCGTCTGACGGACATCACCCCGGAGGTGGTCTCGAAATGGTATTTCGGCCCGCATGACGAGGGTGCGTGGGTGTTTCCCCGGACCTGTCAACGGTTGAAGGCGATTCTGGATATCGCCTGTTCGGACAGGTTCGGTACGGGTATGCCGTTGTTGGAGTCGAATCCGTTCGTGTTGCCGATACCGCCGGATCCGGAACCGAAGTCATGGAGCGTGCCGCCGTTGACGGGCGTGCAGTTGGCGGCTTTGTACGAGTCGATGCCGGAATCCGACCGGTTGAGCGTGTTGCTGGCCGCGTGGGCCGGTGGCATGAGGATCGGTGAGGTGTGCGCGTTGACGGTGGATGATTTCGATTTCGAGGCGCGGACCATGAGCGTGAACCATTCCGTATGCCGTGGCGATCAGGATTCGGGACCGTTGCGGTTGGGGCCGGTGAAGTCCGATCATTCGAAACGGGTGTGCGTGCTGCCCGATCTGCTGGTCCCTTTGATCCGTGAGCATACCCGGACGCGTCGCGACCAGTCAAGCCCGTACGTGTTCTAGGGAAAGAGGAGCATGATCCTGCCGCCGCAGACGTTGGGCAACCATTTCCGTCGGGCGCGTGAGGTTGCGGGATGCCCAACCGCGACGTTCCGGACGTTGAGGGTGACCCATACGACTTTGTTGATGCAATCCGGCGGCACGATCCGTGAGGCGATGGACAGCATCGGCGACTCGACCCAGGAGGTCGTGATGCGTCACTACACACGTACCGTGCCCGAACATCAGCGGCAGGTCGTCAATCGCATGACCGGTGGCATGGTGTCCGGCAGCGTCGGCCTGCAGCGCATCCTTGACGTGCATGCGGCCGATGGTTCGTTCGAGGGACGGGATCCGGCCGATTCGGATCTCGGCAGGAAACTCAGTCTGATCCTGGACATCCTCTCGCCCTTGGCCGGTTCCGGCTCCTAGGTTCGAAAATCCCCGTTCGGCCGATTATCGGCCGCTTTCCGTTCTTCGGACGCGTGACCTTGGTTGTAAATCGTTGTTGTCGTATCGGCGCACGTCGGGCCGCGTCCCAGGGTCCATCCCACGGGGCCGTTCGTCGTCGTGCGGGAGGGAAGATCTCATGGCCGGATCCAAGGCTTCTTCGAACGCCGGGCGTGGCGCCGGCACCATGGTCATCGCCGGTATCGTGGCGCCGGTGGCGGTTTTCGCGATCCCGTTGGTGATCGTCGTGTCATTGATGACGATCCTGATCGCGTTGGTCCAATCGCAATATGGCACGACCTGCGGTTCGGATTCGCTGTCATCGACTTCATGGGTAGCGTGGGCGAAACGGATCGCGGATGACGATTCCCACGGGTACAACCAGTCGAATCGTAACGGCGATCCGGACTATGACTGTTCGAGCCTGGTGTACTACGCGTTGAAGAACGCGGGATTGGACGTCGGCTCCTACGCGTTCAACACGACCGGCGAGCCGGCCATATTGGAGAAGGCCGGGTTCGAACGTCATGACTGGACCAAGGTCGCCGACCTGCAGACCGGTGATGTGGTCTGGCAGTCCGCTCATACGGAGATCTACATCGGTGACGGCAGGTTCGTTGGCGCCCATCAGGACGAGAACGGTGGCATCAGCGGAGGCAAGGCCGGGGACCAGACCGGCAACGAGATCAGCGTCACCTCGTATGCGGCTGGATACACCGCCTATTTCCGCTATAAGGGTACGGGCAACATCATCGGATCGTCGGGCACGTCGAACGGGCAGGCCGTTTCGGGCGGTACCGGATCGACCGAACTGGTCGGCATGAGCGAACAGGATGCCATGGCCTGGTTCGACGGCCGGCAGGGGCCGGACGATTTCTGCGCCACCTACGCGTACGGCCAGTGCACCTGGTGGACGTGCATGAGGGCGAAGAAACTCGGCTGGACGGGTGTGGGCCGGTATTGGGGCAATGGTCAGGACTGGGCCGCGAGCGGCGCGAAGGCCGGTTTCAGGACCACCAAGAACGCTCCCGTCGCCGGTGCGATCATCAGCTGGCCGGCCGGAGTGCAGGGATCGGATCCCACATACGGTCATGTGGGCGTCGTCGAATCCGTGGACACCGCGAAAGGCACCATCACCACGAGCGAGAAGGGTGCCGGCTACAAGGTGTATTCACGGACGATGCCGATCGTTAACGGTGGCACCTACGTGCTGCCCGACGGCAAGATCACCGGCGCCGGCACGGCGGGCTCGTCCGACGTGGAGCAGTGCGTGGCGTCGTCGTCCGATCCGGACGGTGACGTGGACGGCACGCACGCCAGCGCGGAGGACGCGAAGAAGATCGCCAAAAGCAGGATGAAGGCCTATGGGTGGGATGACGACGACGAGCATGAGTGCCTCGTGCGGATCTGGACCCGCGAGTCGGGTTGGCGGTGGAACGCGGAGAACACGTCGTCCGGAGCGTACGGCATCCCCCAATCGTTGCCGGGAAGCAAGATGGCATCGGCCGGACAGGATTGGCGGGACAATGCCTCGACGCAAATCAAATGGGGTTTGGATTACATCCTCCAACGATACAAGACGCCTTGCGGCGCGTGGGCCGTCTGGCAGACGCGGAACTGGTACTGACATATATGGAAGGAGACATGATGATCGGCATGGTTATCGTTGCGGACGAGGAGCTCAAGGGACTGGTGCCCGACTCTTCCTGGGATGTCCAGGGCGTACGCGACATGGTCGGCGGCGTCGTCGCGGTCGCGCTCGTCCTCGCCGTGGGCGTGATCGTCATCGGATGCATCAGCATGGTGCCGGGACTGATCACGAACAACATGATGGAACGGGCGTTCTCCTGGAAGCGTCTGGCCGCCGCGCTCATGGTCCCCTTCACGATCGGTGCGGCGTGTACCGGTTGGGCGTGGAGCGTGAACCTGTTCGGCAGCGATGGGTTGAAGTCGAACACCTCGTATTCGGTCGCCGGACGGAAGGTCGATAGCGACGCGTTGAAGGACGGTCGGGAGAAAGGCAGCGACAGTCTCGGTTCCCTGGCCTCCCAGCTCGGCAAGGACATCGCCTCCTCCATCGGCGACACGGTGAAGGATGCCGTGTCGTCCACGGTCAAGAAGTCGTTGGAGGGCTGGAAGTGGCTTACGGGCGGCGACGGTGACGGCAACGTGTTCCAAAAGGGTTGGGATTACATCAGGAAGACGTGGGACGAGGTGTTCGGCAATGGTTCGGACACCTCCGGGGATTCGTCGCCGGCATCCAAGAAGACCGCTTCCAAGAAGACGAACGGTTCGGGCGGCGGATCGTCCGGCGGCCGTTGAACCGTCCCTCCCATCCGATTATCGGCTTGCTATGTCCGGGCTCGGCGTGGGTCTGCTTGAAAGGAGTGTGAATCATGTTTCACCATATTACGGCCGTCGCCGCTGTCTCTTCCCTGACAACGACGAACGGTTTCCTGACCGTCGCCGCCGGATTGACCGATTCGGATCTCTCGAGTCTGAACGTGAGCCCGAATTTCAGTTTCTTCCCGTTCATGGAGCTTGTGCAGAACATGGTCGGCGGATTGTGGGCGATGAGCCTGTATATCGCCATCGCCGCCTGGATCTGCGCCGCGATCGCATGGATCATGGGCAGGGTGATCCATTCGGGTCCGATGCAGCAGTATTCCGGCACCGTGTTCATCTGGTGCGCTCTGGCGACGATGATCCTGGGCAGTTCCATGGCGATCGTGAAGTTCTTCGCGACGCAGGCGCTGTTCTGAAAAGGATGATGCCCTTTCAATCCGATGGGCGCCGTGGCCGTGCCACGGTCGCGGCACCTTTCTGCAATGACGCGGGGAGGCGCGCATGTCCGAGATAGTCCAGACCGTTCTCAGCAATTTCATCGACTGGCTTTTCAAACCCCTGGATAACGCGGCCAGCAGCATGATCACGGGCGCGTTCACCGGCACGGCCGGAACGGTGTCGAACAGTCAGTGGAACATCGCGATCACCGCCGCGAACCGTATCGGCTGGATCATGGGTTTCGTGAACATGGCGATATGCATCATCGGCTCGCTGCATGCCGCGGTCAAGGGCAGCGTGGCCGAATCGGTCAAGAGTTTCGCGATGTGCGTGCTCGCCTGGCCTTTGACCGCGGTCAGCGTGAGCGTGATGATCACGTTGGAGGGCATCGTCGGGACGGTCAGCGCGAAGATCCTGAACGTGCAGTTGTCCGGCGACACGGCTTCCGGCGAGTTCAGTGACAGTGTCGTGTCGAATCTGGTCGGTACCGCGACGAAATACGGCGCGCAGACCGACATGCTGATCCGGCTGGCCGTCTATGTCCTCGTGTGGATCGCATCCCTGGCGTTGTCGGGCATGCTCGCGGCCAGATTGCTGAGCCTGGTTCTTCTGGCCGCCGTGGCTCCGCTGCCGATCATGATGTCCGGCTGGAGGACCACCCGCCCGGCCGCTTTGAAATGGGTCGAGGCGGTGGCCGGCGTGATGCTGGTCAAACCGTTGTCGGCGTTGATCCTCATGGTCGGCAGCGCACTGCTCAACGTCGCGAACAACGATGCGAACTTCTCCTCGTCGTTCTTTCCCACCCTCATCGGTTTGGCGACGTTGTTCATGTGTTGTTTCAGTCCGCGTCTCGTCATGCCCGCGGTGAGTTTCATCGGCACCAACGTGACCGGTGAGATGCAGGAGCGTGGCGGCAAGATCGGTCCCGGCGCCGTCAAGACCGCGGCCCAGGTCACGGCGGGTATCGTGGCTTCGGCCACGGCGGGCCTGTCGGGCGTCGGCGGCGCCACGTCCGGTCTGGCGGACATGGTCGGCGGCATGCTCAGGGGAGACGCGTCCGGTGCGGGCGAAGCCATCGGCGACATGCTGGGCGGCAAGGACGACAAATCCGACGGCAAGGGCAAGCATTCGGATTCCGACTCCTCACCCACCGTGGACGCGGCCGGCCGGAACCAGTCGGACGCGTCCGACACGTCAGGGCGGACCGGTACGGAGGACGGTCTGCCGGCAACCATGCCTTCCCAAGCGCCGTCACCGGATAGTGTTCCCGGCATCGATGACGCGGACCGGTCCGATATGGACGGGGTCGATGTCCGAACGTCCGATATGCCGCAGCCCGAACCCGTTTCCGGGGTTCCCGCCGCGGACGGCGGACGGGACGGTTCCGGTTCCACGTCACCTTCCCAAGCCATGCCCGGCGCGCCCGGAGGCCGGGGAGGCGACGCCACCGCTTCCGGAGGGACGGGAGGCCGTGGCGCGGACGGCGGGCAGGGCGGTGATTCCAGTTCGTCGTCGCAGTCCCGGTCACAGGGTGGCCGGGGAGGCGACGCCACTGCGCATGGCGGCACGGGAGGCCGTGGCGGCGATGGCGGCGTCGGTTTCCCCACGCCGTCGCATGGCGGTCCGTCGGGTCCGACCGTCGGCTGACCTGGTTTTCCCTTTATTCGGGTCGCGTCCTCGGGATTCCACGTGGAATCCTAGGCGTGGCCCGTTTCCCCTTTTGTCCGGATCATGCCGTGATCGCATATTTTTTTGGAGGTGTCGGATTCCCATGGTTGCACAGGAAAAGACCAAGATCCCGGCCGCGTCGTTCAGTCGACTGTCGGCCACGAACGTGCTGTTCGGCCTGGACAAGGCGCAGTTGATCGTCACGGTCACGGGCGTCGCCTTGCTGGTCGCGGGAGGTGCCATGGGATTGAACGGCCCGCTGATGATCGTCGGCGGTCTGGACATCGTGTATGGTGTGGTGCGCGTGCATGGGCTGAGCCTGTTGTCGTGGACGTGGATCTGGATGCGATGGCGGGCCAGGTTGAAGGACGGTACGAACCGTTGGGCCTACAGTCCCCTCGCCGCGGGCCGCCCGTTGGGCGTGCTCGGCCTGTATGGGCATGCCGAGGATCGGGCGCAGGCCATCGAGGGCCGTGACGTGGAGGTCATAGGCACGCCGTTCATGGGCGCCTGCTATCTGTGGGATCCCGACAAGCGTCAGGCCACCGCCACGTTGACCGCGCACGTCGAGGAGTGGACGATGTCATCCGACGAGAGCAAGGCCTCCCGGGCGATGGCGTTGAACACGATGCTCAAGGACCTGTCCGAAACGGACGGGTTCGTCGAACTGAAGGAGACGAGTTTCGTCCTGCCGGGACCCACTCCCCCGGAACCCGCGTATCTGCGGGATGAGTCGACCCCGCAGTGGGCCCGTGACGATCTGGCCGACCTGTGGCGTATGCCCGACATCCTCACTCCTTTGCAGAACGTGAACTACATCAGCGCGAGCGTGTCGGCCGACCGGCTTGCGGGCGTGAACCGTCACGCGAAGACGGAACGCGCGAGCGTGGGCATCGCGTTGGGCGAGCTTGTCAAACGGACCATGGCGCCCGACCTGCTGGATTGCGGCGCCCGACGCGGCAGCATCCACTGGTGCGATGTGGACGACCTGCGCTATCTGATCCGCACGGTCGCGGATCCCGAGCATGCGGCCGATCGCGTCCACGTCAACAGGGATGATCCGACGGTGACTTGGTGCGAGGAAGCCAAGGAGCATGACTACATCACCCTGGATTCCTGCGTCGCGAGAACGTATTGGGTCTACCAATGGCCCGACACCGACGTGCAGGCCGGTTGGATCCGTGACCTGGTCGCGGGAAAACGCATGATGGCGTTCTGTCATATCTGGCGTCCGTTGACGATGGACCAGTCGGAAGCGGACCTGCGCAACAGGAAGAGCAGCATCCGCCAACGCAGCAGGCTGCAGGACCAGCGCGAGAAGAACCGCGACGAACGTCGTGAGGAGAAGGAACAGCGGCTACGTGAGCTCGAACAGGAGGCGAACTGGCCCGATACGGATCATCAGGGCTTTATCGCCCTGTTCGCGAAAAGCCTGCCGGACCTGGACGTGTTCGACCGTGACATGCAGCAGAAGGCCAAGAACTGGCATATGAGGCTCTCCTCGATGAAGGGCCAGCAGCGGGCCGCGTTGACCACGATCCTGCCATTGGGTATCTGAGCTGTTGTCGATTGAGCTCGTTCCTCTTGGACGTGCTCACGATGAGATTCCTGATTCAAGCGATGATGCCTGTGGGCATTACGAAGATTTCGGCGTGACAGCTCCCGCGGAAACAAGTTCTTCATTCCATCGCCTATCCGCGTCTGCGGTGCATGTGGGTATGACGGAGGGTCTGTCCGGGATCGGCCCGGACATCATGCGGAAACGGGGCGAACGAATGGCGAACGATACGGCCGAACCCGATCCCGCAGACGGATCATCGACCACATGGACTGCGACGACTGCACGGAGGACTACGTGTTCCTCATGCGCTAGGACGATCGTGAGTTCGACGACGTCGCCTTGGCTGGGAGCCGTCCCCGGGATCCATCTCGGTCGCGCATATGCGGAGGAGATGCTGCGCGGATGACAGGCGAACGAGGATCGTCGCCGCGGGATGGTTAGCCCACTTGTCATATTCAGGATTGGTGCATAACGCCTCCACCGTTTTTATGAGAGGATTGATATTGACATGCCCGGTCGCGCATTCGATTTTCTGTCTGTACACACTGACTTCGTCTTTCAGTGTGTCCTTCTGTTTCTTCAGGTCTTCGTTTTCCTACCGAGGCCGGCGGTTATCCGCGCGCAGTTCCCTCTTCGATTTGAACATCTGGCATATCCTTTCCGTCGCCCGTCCGTACCATTCGTTTCAGCATCCGCCACGGATTCCGACGCCTAAGGCCGTTTTCCCGGAAATCCACGGCCCCGGATATGCAGGAAGGCCCACGACGCTCCCGAACGTCGTGGGCCTTCTCGTGCCATCGCGTCATGCGGCCTGCAGGCGATGCTCCTCGTGGTGCGCGCGGGCATCCTGGATGATGAGGGCTTTCAGGTATCTGCTTTTATTAAGTCCCTCGCGTTTCGCCGCGTACTCTATGTACGAGCTCCACGAGGCCGGGACACGGAAGCGTTCCTGTACGCTTTTCTCACGTTTTTCATCGCCCGTCGGGCGGCCCGGGCCGGCCAGCGCGGTGAGGATGGCCGTGGCATCGGCGTCCTCGGCCATGAGCGAGGCCATCAGGTCGGAAGCCCGGCCGCCCGTGAACTGCGCGGCCGGAGCCGTCGTGGGGGCCGGTTCGTTTTCGTCGGCCAGACGTTCGTAGATATCGGTCATTGCTATCGTCTCCATTTCATCCAATAGTCACGCCATTTGTCAGTCAGATGCTCGACATGGAACACGAGCATGTCGCGTCCTTGCGGTCGTGCGAGCACTTCTATCAGGTCGTCATGCCATGCGCCGGGACGGCGCAGGCATATGACGAGCGCCGCCGTGTTGCCGGGTGTTCCGGGCGGGATGGATGGGTCGGCGGGGTCAATGAGCGCGATCCATTCCGGGTGCGCCATGGCCTTGCGTATCTCATCCTCGTCAAGCCGATCCTCCTCGAAATGCTTGTAGGCCGATTTGGAATCGAAGATAATCATGGAAATAATTGTACCACAATTATTGGGCCGGGTCGGGTTCTCGGTTTTCCGATCGCGGAGGTCCTTTCCGATGGGTGTGTTCGGAATGCGTGCGGGGGAAGGCGAAGCGATCGTGTCCCGATGCCTTGTCCATCGCCCATCCGCGTCTGCGGTGCATGTGGATATGACGGAAGGCCCGTCCGGGATCGGCCCGGACGTCATACGGAAACGAGGCGAACGAATGACGAACGATACGGCCGAATCCGATTTGGCGCGTCTGGCCCGCAGGCGGATCATCGACCACATGGACTGCGACGACTGCACGGAGGACTACGTGTTCCTCATGCGCCAGGACGATCGCGAGTTCGGCATCGGACTGACCACGGTCCTCGCGTGCCTGGCATTCGCCGAACACGAGCGGGCGATACCACCACTGCCACCGGAATGGTGGATAGGAATCAACAGGAGATACCGGTAGGCCCCGTCCGAACCGTCGATGGTCGAACGGCTCTACGATTGGAACCGATATCGGTTCCAATCGGAGGTGTCCTATGGATGTGTTCAAGACCCGTGTCGGGGAATGCAGGGCCATTGCCATCAGTCAGGAGAATTATTTCATGGAGACCAAGGGCATGGAGCCTTTCGTGGTTGCGGAGGGCGGGCATAGGAGGTTGTACGCGGTCTGTCCCGAATGTGACAATCCGATCCAATTGATCGGGTTGAACCGTCGCGAACTGGATGCCGGCCATCGCCGCCCCTACGCGAAACACATCAAGCGTGACGTGCCGGGAGTGGCGGAATACGACGGGAAGGCCTATCTGGAATGCCCGTACTCGGATCCGGGATATCATCGTGATCCCGGTTCGCGTCGTCCCCCGTCCAATCCCACGGCATTGGCCTTGTACCGGATTATGAGGGACCGGTTCGACCGGGTGGAATACGCGTGGCGGCGCGCTTCGGGAATACGCCTTGGCATCAAGAGACTGCGGAGGGCGTTGACCTTGTGGAGGAACGACAAGGCATGGCTGAATTACGATTCCACCTACTGCAACCTGCCGCAGATGCTGTTCATGGGACTGCCGGAACAGAACCTGTACGGTCAATGCGTGTCCAAGGATGGTCCGGTCGCTGCGGCTCTTTCCACTCTTGACGACGTCAGATTGGAACCCGTGGATTTTTCCGAGGAATACGTTCGCGTTTCCACCACACGTTTCACCAACGTCACGTTCACGCTCGGTCCTCCATCCAAACGGAAGGACGGCGAGCATATGGTCGAATACTTCCCGCTATGCCTGTTGCATGAGGGACGTCAGATCGGCGGTTTCATCCAGGTTCGTACGGATCCGGAATGGTTCAGCCGCATATTGAACATGCCTGATTGGCATGAGAACCGTCGCCTGTTGGGGTTGGCGTCCGACGTGCTGGGATAGGTTATCGGCGGGTTCGTTTCGATCGTGGATCGTTGGCATCCGCCCCGTCGCATCGTTTCGCGTGACGATATCGGATACGGGTCGCGTGATGGTCATGACGGGACGGGAGAGCCGGTCCGTGGACGCCTGCTCCTTTCTCCGGACGTTTCCCCCTGTCCGGGATCATTTCCCCTTGGCCATTCATGGTCTCTCCCCCGCTCCCGTCCTCGGATAATTGAACAGGCCGTGTCCGAAGGTTCTCTCCGTTCGGGCATGGATGCCGGCCCCGACGCGTCTCTTCCCCTTCTCCTCTCTGAGCGTCGGGGCCGGCCGTTTTCCGTGGCGGAATCCACGACGAACCCCGAAGGAGGAGACGCGAATGGAAGGATTCAATGCCGACTGGATGCCGACGGCGTATGACACTGCAGCCGGCCCCGATGACGGCGGGAGGCATGATCGTCGTGATCGTCGTCCCGGCGGCTCGACCATGGTGAGGATCATCGCCATAGGCGCGACCGTATGCGCGGTGGCGGGTGTCGGCGGCATCATCCTCGTGGATCGGATGGATATGACGCATGACGGGAACGTGACAGCATGCGAGCGGGCCGTGCTGTCACGCGACCGTCAGGCCGGCCTGTTCGACAAGGATTCGGAACGGTACGGGACAAACATCGACGCGGAGGCGTTGCATAAGGCCGACGAGGACCTGGCACGACGCTGGGTCAAGGCGAGGAACCGTCCGAGCGTGTCGGCGATCAGCTGCGACGCGGATCATGACAATGCGACGTTGAAGAGGGCCAAGGAAAAGGCCGACGGTGAAGCCACGCGGATGCGCAAGGCCCGCAGGACCCTGAAGTCCCTGTACGGAAAGGCGTCGGACGTGCTGGGCCGCAAGGCCGACAAGGACAAGCGCGAACGGTTCCATACGGCGTTGGAAAAAGCCGAACGCACGTTGGACGATACGCGGGACGCGGACCTGAACCTGCCGTATCTGCGCACGAGACTCGGCCAGGAGTACGACAAGGCGAAGGAAATGGATGCGGGGTCGGCCGATCCGGACGAATTGGATCGCATGGCCTCCATCCTTGAATCATTGTCGGAACAGACCGTGAATTCCATACGTGCCGGCCAGGGGTCGGAGGAAGATGACGGATGACGACGGGAACGCGTTCCGCCGGAACGGGGAGGCATGGATGAACTGGACCGATCTGGCAAGAGGCGTCATGTACGCGGTGGAGCTTATCCTGTGCGTGAAGGTGCTGGGCGATCGGATGATGCCGGCAGGCCATCGCGGTCCCGACCCGTCCACGGGCATGGCCCGTGGACTGCGTGTTGCGGGATGGATTCTGACGGTGTTGTACGCGTGCGGCGTGGGCAAGAGCCTGATGTACCTGCGGTTCGGGTGGGATGATGATGTGCTACCGGTCGATTACGTGAATCTGGCATTGGTCACGGCCAACACGCTCGTGTGGATCATTCTCGCCTGGCGGCATCGCGGACGCTGACTGCCGGACCGTTCCCCGTGCCCTTCATGGCGTCATGGCCTTATGGTCTTGCCTGAGGGTTCCATGGCGAAGGATTCCGTGACGTGGGGGCCGGGTGGAAACGGAACGGCTGGTCCGCCACGAGCCTGCGTGCGGGGACATCGCGCGTGAACGGGTCCTCGAACGCCCACCTGTACGTTCCCGGCTTATCCCGGGTGAGAAGCGGGAGTCTTTTGACCTGAATGGGGATCGAATCGTATCGCGGGTTGGAGAATACGCCGCCCCTGCCGAGGTAGTCGTTGATGATGAAGTTGACTCCCTGGATGGCGCCGCAGTGTGAACAGTTGACGGCCAGGTAGCTTTCCCCCATGAGTTTCGAGTAATTCGTCCTCACCGACAGTTCCCTGCCGATCTGGATTTTGAAGGCCCGTGAGAGGAATCCCATGTCGTCCAGGACGTTCCAGGCGACGATCCGGTCATGCCGGTATCCCCACCGGTCAAGGAACGTGAACACCATCGCGCTTTCCAGATACCGGAACGAGCATCTGTAGCATCCGTTCGGCGACCATGCCCATACGAGACCGTTGTCCACGAGCATGTACGAGGGCGGGATACGGAACGGTTCCTCCTCGTCGAACCAGTCCCCGTCCTCCCTGCCCGTGATGGGTCGGAATTGAACGCTCATGGCCTCTCCCTCCATTCGCCCGGCATACGGGATTTTCGTATCATCAACGCTATCATCATAGGGGATCGCCTGCAGGAGAACGTCCCGTCGTACGGCACGGGAGGGAACCGTTGCCCGCGTCGGACGACGAGCGATGGTTCCGATATCGGTGAGGGGGCATGTGGCCCGGTTAGGATATTCCACGAAGATCCCGGAACCAAGGAGAGAAGTCATGGATGGGAATATGACGGAGACGGAGGAACTGGCGGCGGTGGCCGACCAGCCGGAAGCCACTGATATGGCGGAGCCCGAGGGCCCGCACCGTTCCAGGCGGACCGTGGCGGTCGTCGCCATGGTGTGCGCGGCCGCGTTGGCCGTCGCGGGCGGTGTCGGCTGCAAGGCGTGGTCGAACCATGAGACCGCCATGGCCGCGAAGGATTGCCGGAGCGCGTCGGAAGCCTACCGCAAGGCGGCCGACTCGTACAACGGGCTCGTGGACGGCGACGCGGCCACGGCCTCCCGGATCACCGCCAAGCGGGTCAAGGACACGGCGACCGTGGACGGCCTCGCCGAGGCGCTGAAGGCGTCGGAGCCGAAGGCCGTGGCCTGCACGGCCGACACGAAGGCCGGCTACGAGACGAAGGCCGCATCGATCGAGAAAAGCACCGCATGGTACAAGAGCCATGGGAGGAGCCTGAGGGCGGCGGTCGGGAAGGTGAACGCGTCGAAGCTGGACAAGGCCGTCGACGACGCGAACCAACTGTATAAGGATTCCGACGGCAGGGTGGCGGACGCGAAGACGCGCGACGAGCTGAAACGGGCGATCGCCGCGAAGGACGAAACGAGGATCGCCAAGGCCGTGAAGGCGGTCGACGATTCCGTCGAGGCGAAGCGCAAGGCCGACGAGGAGGCCGCCAGGAAGAAGGCCGAACAGGAGGCCGCGGCGCAGGCCGCCGCCGAGGCCGCAGCGGCTCAGGCGCAGCAGTCGTATTCCGGCGGCTCACAGTCGTATTCCTCCAATGGCGGCGGCTCCGCGTCGAGCGGGTCGGCCGGTTCGTCCAATAGCGGCAGCTCGTCCAGCGGAGGCAGTTCGTCCAGCGGAGGCAGTTCGTCCAGCGGCTCGGCTGATTCCAATACGGGGGCCTCCGACGGATTTGACTGGGATTATGTAGGCCCGTCAGTCTGCACTTCTGATAAGTTCTGCCCGCTAGGATAGTTCCCTCCTCTCCGTTTCGTCATCCCTCTTCGGCGTTCACTGCCGAAGAGGGATTCCTCTTTTCTGGGCACATTCAGATCGATATCGGACCCACCTTTCGGACAGTGACGTGGTATGCACGGACGGAACCCTCCCTTTCGGGAGAACAGGGAGACGCGTCCCCGGCTCCGTCCCGCCCCATGCCCGCATAGCCATGGGGCGTATCTGCAAGCAGAATCTCTGAAAGGAGAAGGAACATTGAGTTCCAAGAAGAACACAACGCGGGCCGCGCTTGCCGCGCTCGTCGCTGCGGCGACGCTGGTGAGCCCGTTCTCGGCGTATGCCGGTGAGGGCGGCGGCGGTTCCGGCACGGGCACCGGCTCAGGTGACGGAACCGCCGGCGGTGTCGGCAAGGTCAGCTGGGTGTACAAGGACAATTACGGCACACCGACCCGGGACAACGCAATCGCGGCCATGCAGTCCGCTGGCGTGAAGAACCTAGGCGGCACCGAATCCAACAAGGCCATCGATGATGCCGTGAACAATGCGAACGCGGAATGCGTGGCACGCTCACAGGCCGCCGGGCAGTCTGACCCGCAGTGCCGTCTGGTGTCCGTCGGCTTCGTGCATACGCCCGGCTCTTCGGGTGACTGGTATACGGGCGCGAACGGTTCACTGACTGCGAAGCAGTGGCAGGACGCGTGGGTGTCATCCGGCATTCCGAACAACACCTACAATTACAATGGCACGGACTATAAGACCTCCAGCCCGTTCAACGACGGGAGCACGACGATCAATTCGTTGGTGAGGCGTGAGACCGACAAGGCCCCTCGCGCGTTCATCGCCATCGCACTGTCACAGTACGAGCCTGCGCCGGCAAACTATGATTTGACCGTCACCACCAACCACAAGCAGAGGACCGACCTGAAAGTCGGGTCCACAACTCCGATCGGCGACACGCTGCATGCGAGCAACAACGGCAGCGGCATCAAGGAGAACCTGAACGGCACCGCCGTCATCCACTACGAGGGCCAGAAGAACGGCTACGTCGCCGCCAAGACGGTCAGCAAGCCGATCACCTTCGCCAACTCGGGCGACACCCAGCTCGACAACCTCGCCACGCCCGCGGACTTCGGCATGAGCCACTGGCAGGAGGGCCAGTACTGGATCGACATCCAGGCCGCCAAGCAGGGCGGGATGAGATCGGCCGTCGACACGGCCGACAAGGACCCGGCCGAGACCTGGAGCGTGAGCGCCGAACCGCCGGCCCCGCCGGTCAAGACCATCGACGAGGGCGTGAGCGCCGACAGCATGACCAACCGCACCGTCATCACCTACGGCACCGGCAAGGGCGGCTACGAGCTGGCGTTCAAGGACCAGATCACGGCCAACGGCGTCGACTACACCGTCGACGGCTACAAGCTCGTCGACAAGACCGACAACGACCGCGACGTGAGCGGCGAGTTCACCATCACCTGGGACCGCAAGACGGACACCGTCTCGGCCGTGCGCACCGCCGACAAGGGCGAGATGCCCCTCGACCATGAGATCGAGTTCAGCCTCGACATCACCGTCAGCAAGCCGAAGGACTTCAAAAAGGTCAAGGACCACGCGACCGGCAAGTGGAACCAGGAGGCCGAGACGGATGCCGGCAGCAAGGAATTCAACACCTGGCAGCCCAACCCCGACAAGAGCTGGATCTTCGAGCAGGACGGCAAATGGCAGGCCGTCATCGACCCGCAGGAGACCAACAAGACCGGCGGCGACTCCCACACCTACCTCGACGGCGACAAGGTCGGCAGCGTCGTCAACGGTACCGTCGGCAGGAACCTGATCCAGGCGCCGAACGAGCTCGTCCTCACGGATGACTGGACGGCCGCCGACTATCTGTTAGACCCGGACACGAAGGACATCCGTGTGTATGAGGCCACGGCCGGCACCGACCGTGAGAGCAGCGTGAGCGACATCGTGAACACCGGCAGGGACGTGACCGACCAGTTCGACATCACCGTCCAGGGCACCAAGGCCACCGCCAAGGCCAAGGCCTCCTACCTCAAGGGACTGAAGAAGCTGAAGAACCCCAGGCAGGTCACGCTCCTGATCCCCGGCGTGGTGAACTTCGCCGACGGCAAGGGCGCGGAGCAGGCGCGCAGGGACTTCAAGAAGGCCGCGGGCGACGAGCTCACGTTCTGCACGGCTCCGAACGGCAAGGACCTGACCAACGGCGGCTCCGAGACCGTGAACAACCATACCGAGCCGACCAACGAGCCCCGGATCTGCGGATACATTCCGCCGGCCGGGAAGGACGTGGTGGGCGAGGCGAGCCAGGGCGGCGATCAGGAGAGCGTGCAGGGCAAGGTCGTCCAGCCCGGCCAAAGGGTCGAATACCAGCTGACCACGCAGCCGCATCTGCCGTCCGACCTCGCCTACGAGGTCAGGTCCGTGAGCTTCACCGACTCCTACGACGCCTATCTGAAGCCGGACAGGCAGACCTTGGAGATGATGGACCTGAATACCGGCGAGCCGGTGTCCAAGAAGAAGTACACGACCACGTGGGATGATTCCAAGCACATGTTCACCCTGACCGTCACCGACCATGAGACGATCGGCCAGTGGCGCGCGGGCGCCAATCCCCGCCTCCAGGTCCGCTTCGAGGGCACCGTCGCCGACGACGCCCCCACCACGCACAGGGTCGGTAACAAGTGGGTGCTGACCCTCAACGACAGCTTGACCCCGAGCAACGAGGTGTTCAACATCCCGCCGAAACTCGACCCGAGGAAGAAGGACACGCGGAAGGACCCGACGGTCAGCATCGACGGCAGGACCGCCCTGCTGGGCGATGAGATCCACTACCATGTCGACATCGACGCCAGGCAGGACAACCAGGCGTACAAGGTCTGGCGGCTCGGCATGACCGACGACTACGACGACGAGTATTTGAAGCTCGACGCCGCCAACGTGGAGATCACCGACGAGACCGGCAAGGACGTCACCAAGAAGTTCAACCTTCAGGACAGGGACGGCGTGCTCTACGCCTACGCCAGGCTGGTGGACACCGAGATCCCCGCGACGGGCGAGACCGTCAAGGGCGACCCGCAGCCGGAAGACCTCAAGGCCTACGGCGAGTCCGACGGGCATGACCCGCTCACCCAGCCCGCCATCGACCAGACGCTCCTCGGCCACACGTACACCGTGACCATGCCGATGACCGTCATCAAGGTCACCGACGGCCACGTCGTGCGCAACAAGGCCACGCAGGTACTCGACAGGATCCGCAAGGACACCAACGAGGTCACGAACCCGTTGAAGCCCATCAACCCGGCCAAGGACGTCACCGTGAAGGTCGGTGGCGCATCCGCCAACGGCAGGAGCATCTACAAGGACAGCACGTTCCTCTACCAGCTCGATTCCAGCATCCTGCCGGCCAACCGCGCCTACCCGCAGGTCGACCAGTGGGACATCGAAGACGCGCTCGACCCGGCCTTCGACGAATACACCGGACAGTGGGCCGTGTACGCGACCCGCGACCTGCCTTCAGGCGGCGAGGTCGTCGCGTCCAAGGGCGACAGGATCGCCGGCTCCGGCTTCGACTCCTCGAAGTTCGGCGGCGGCCTCTTCACGCTCTCCACGGCCGTCGTCGACGGCCGCAACGTCGTCACCATCGAAGCGACCGACCGTTACAGGGCCCTCGTGTCCGACGACTCCCATGAGGCCGGCTGGCGCGCCTACATCCAGTGCAAGCGCCTCGCCGTGACCGACCGGCACGAGAACCGGTCCACGGAGCACTACAACGACAAGGAGTCCCGGTCCAACATCGTGTGGACCCGCACCCCGGACATGACCCCGAGCATCCACGTCGAGAAGTACGACGTGGAGTCCGGCGAACAGGCCGGCGACCGCGACGACGTGAAGGACGCGTTGAAGATGGGCGGCGACGGCCAGGAGATCGCGTTCAAGATCACGAACACGTCCAAGACCGACTCGAAGACCGGCGAGGGCGCCTGGTATCTGGCCAGGGATCTGAAGATGGTCGACAAGACCATCGCCGGCGAGGGCGAGGTCGTGGACCTGAAGTATCCGGACGACTGGGACACCAGGGTGCTCAAGCCCGGCGAGAGCGTCGAGGTCACCGGCACGCTCAAGGGCGTCACCAAGACCCACACCGACCGCGTCAAGGTCACCGGCACGCCGCTCGTCGAATGCCCCGTCACCGACACCGACCCGTTCGGCGGCAAGAACGACGAGACCCGTCCGTCCAACGCCGTCGACGTCAAGGACGGCGACAAGACCGTCACCCTGTGCTCCGACACGAAGGTCGAGTCCAACACCGACGATTGGAGCGGCTACCGCCCGTCCCTCGCCCGGACCGGCGCCGCGATCGGCGGCATGCTGCTCGCCGTGATCGCGGTCGGCGCTCTTGGCACGGGCCTGCTCCTGGCACGCCGCAAGGCGGCCGGCACCGGCCCGCGCGGCGCGCACTCCGGCAGGTGAGCGAGAAGATCCCGTCAACGATCCCGTTTCCCAGCCCACGCCACGGGACGGGAAACGGGATTCCACGGGCCTGACACCGTGAAGGGGTGGAGGATGATCCGGCGAACGGCCATCCTCCACCCCTCCTTTTTTCTCGATTCCATGCCCCAACGTCGGTCCCTCCGTCCGGAACGGCCGGTTTCCTTTCCGGCTCCGGCCCGCTCAGGGGTCCGTTTGGAGTGTTGCGGGAATCGTGGATACATTGGGGGTATGGCTCGAACTTCATGCCCTTCCTTCCGTCCGGGAGGCCGGGCATGTGGTTCATGCCTTACCGTACGGGAACTTTCCGTCGCGCCGCTCATGCCGTTTCATCGCAGTGAGCCGGGTCGTCTGGCGGAGGGTAATGCAAACACGGGTTCCCATGCGGGGCCGGAACGCAAACCGCACCGTTCCGGCTTTGATTCTTTTTTCCGAGGGACGGCGATGCCTCCATTGCTGCCATGGAAGGGTCCGGATCCGATCATCGTGTCACGGAGGCCGATGATGGCTGGGCGGATGCCTACGAACGGCTCGGAGTCGACCGTGACGCGGCCCGCCGTGCCACCGATGATTTCCTTTTCCCTGACTTCCCGCTGCGTAACACGGACCGGCACTGCAACGATCTCGGCCTGATAAGGGATGTGGAGGCCTTCGCGATCAGACTGGCGCCGATCTTCGACAGCGGGGCGAGCCCGCGGAACGGCATGGAACCCGATGCCATGAACAACGGCGACTGTCGGACGAAACCATTCCGGATCGACGATTAGGGCGACGGGGACAATGCGTACCGGCGGCTGTCCCTCATCGACGATCGGGGCAAATACGATCCGGACCGGCTGGCGGACGTGCCCGCCATCATCCATGGCCAGCCTTCCTCCGACCAGCGTCTCTCCCCGTCGTCACGGAACGAATCGTCTCCGCGATGAGGGAACGTTCGTCGGCCATCAGAGATCGGCGAGACGTTTTTCATCCGACACCGCACAATCCACCGATCCGATCGCCGATCCGGAAGACGGCCGGGCCGATCCCCATCAATGCGGTCCCGTGACCGGTCGGCAGCATGGCCTTCCGCCGCCGCGTCCCTTGACAATCCCTCCCTCATGCGGGAATCGCCGAATGGGAAAGGAAAGGGAATGGCGTGGCCGTCCCATCCGCGATATCGCGGGCGTGCGGGGTGGTTCCTCCGGAAGACCTCTCGCCTATGGGAAGGAACCGTGATGGGGCTCGTCATCGACATCGTATTGTTCGTCGCCGGCATGGCCGGTGGCATGTTGGTCGTCTCCCTATGCGTCGCGGCGCGTATGGGGGATATGCAGGCGCGGCGCCTGCATTCGGAACGGGACCGTGCCGGCCGGGACCCGGAATAGTATCGCGCCGTCCCGTACGGATATCGGCCCGCCCTCACGTGGATTGGACGGAAGACGATCCTCGGGAGCGTCTTCCGACGTGTTTCATCGGTGAGGGAGGATCCAAATGCCAGCAATCATCATGGTCGTTCTCATGGCCGGCGCGGCGACGTTCCTGTACAGGGCGTTCGTGCTGCTGACCGTCAAGGAGAACAGCACGACGGTGGGTCGCAGGGCCAAGGACCGTGTGCTCGCCATGGGTATGAGGAAACGTAGATCCAGGGCGATCGTGATGCTCGTGTGCGCCGTGGTCTGCTTCCTGCTCATGATCACGGTCGGCATCGTGCTCGCCCATTCGGGCTATTCGGTGTGACGGCCGCGTCAATGGGGAAAACAGGCCGGCTCCCCCGGCCTGCCCGTCGGTCCCGTCCGGTGGAACGCTTCACCGGCCGGGACCGCGTTCCGTAACGTTTTTCAAGGATCGGACCGATGTGGACATGATGACGGAAGAGAACGAACGATGGGAGAACGCCGACGACGCCGACACGGACGGGATCGCCGGGGACGACGCCATTCCCGCATTGGAGGATGACGGGCATCGTCTCGGCTCCCAGGCACGTCGCGGAGTCGACTGCATCGGCTTCGTGCCCGCCCCGACCAGGCCGACGCTCCTGGAACTGGCATGGCTGCAGGCATCGGCCGAGGCGCGACTGGACGGCATCGATCTGCCGCCCGTTCCCCCGCACGCGTTCACACGGGCCGACGGGAACGCGGTATCGGATGCGAGAAGCCGCCTGTCGGGCATGGTCGCCGGGCAGATCCGCAAAGCCCGGAAGGCGCGCAGGGAGCGTCTGGGCGACGCCGCCGGCCAGCTTCCGTTGGGCTCGCCCACGCCCATCGATTTCATCACCAAGGACTTCAACGCCCGTCCGCTGATCCCCTGGCATCAGACCAGCACGGGTCGTGCTGGCGTATTGACCACGTTCGTCGCCGGCAGCGGCGCTCCCGTGATCCCCGGCCCGCCCGTCGGCCTGGACGTGTTCAGCCGTGAACTGTTCACCTTCGACTGTTGGGGCACGTACGATGCCAGGCTGACCACCAGTCCGGACATCTTCACGTCGGGATTGCGCGGCCAGGGCAAGAGCTTCTGCATGAAGACCCTCGCGGTCAGGGAGATGGGCTACGGCCGGCATGTGATCGTCCAGTCGGACCGTCAGGGCGAATGGGTGCGCATCGCACGGGACATTCCCGGCGGACAGGTCGTTTCCCCGGGCGCGGGCAACTATCTCAACCCGTTTGCCATGCCCGACGCGAGCCATCTGACCGGCAGGGAGGAGCGTGAGGCGTTCCGCCAGGAGGTCCTGGCCGGCCGTAAGAGCGCCGTCATGGCGTTGGCCGAAGCCGTCCGCGAACAGGATCGGCCCTTCCCGTTGGACAAGGACATGCTGTCCTTGATCGACCGGCTGATCGCCTCGTACGACACCGGGCCGATGACGTTGGAGGCGGCCGTGGACCGTCTGAGCGACTGGCGGTGGGTGGATTCCGTGTACGCCAACATCCGCGGCTTCGAGCATTACCGGGATCTGGCGCGTGAGAAGGCCAGCGAGGCCGCGCGAGTGTTCGCGCCCATGGTCCACGGGGGAACGATGAGCGGCATGTTCGACCGGGAAAGCACCATCACGTTGGATCCGAACGCGCCGATCATCGTGTTCGACACTTCCGGCCCCGTGTTCCAGGATCCCACATTGAAACGCGTGTACACGGCCGCGGTCAGCTCGTGGATCGACCGTCTGCTGCAGGCGCGCGACGGATCACGCCGCATCATCGTGTGCGAGGAGGCGTGGGACCTGCTGGGCAACCCGCAGCTGGTCGACTCGTTGCAGACCAGGCAGCGTTCCGCCGGCCATTGGGGTTGCGCCACATGGCTGATCGTGCACGGCGTCGCGGACATGACGCAGGTGTTCAACCAGGGATCCGGCCTGCGCGGCAAGGTCGAACAGCTGATGAACCTGATGGAGACGAAGATCATCTACCGTCAGGGAGGCGAGAACATCGCACTGCTCAACCAGCTGGTTCCCGATCTGAGCGAGGACGAGCTGGACATGATCCCGCAATTGGCGCAGGGATTCGGCATCTGGCGTATCGGCCGGTCCCATCCGCGCATGATTCTTCCCGTCGCGGGCCCCCGTTGGGCCGCGACGTTCGACACTTCCGGACTGCGCAAGGCATCCTAAGGCCACGGGACCCGGAAAAAGGCCACCTATCAGGAAACGAAGGAGCATGATGGACGAACGACCATGGTACGAGACGCTGGCACCCGACGGGGACCTTGCGGACGGCCCGCGCACGGGTCTGCGGTACGACGCCGAGGAACTCAACGCGGAGAACCGACGCGAGGCCATGGCGAAATGGAAACGGTTCGAGGATTCCGATCTGGGCGTCTGGCTCGACCGGCACACGCGCCTGTATGAGGTATTGTCGGATGAGGAAAGCGTCCTGGTCAAGCACGTGGGCGCCATTGCACTGTTGCTCGCCGTGATCGCCACCCTGTTCTCGTTCGTCATGGCCGGGGGCGATCCCCTGACGACGGTCCTCGCCTGCCTGCCTTGGTGGGTGGGCTGTTTCGTCACGATCCTTTCATTGTGGATCTTCTGGGATTCGTACCGGGATTCGGGCGAGCGTGCGGCCGACTGGCTTGGTTCGCGTCCGGGCATGGCCTCGTGGCGTCAGATCGCGGACTCCTATGGTCCGCGCAGCGTGATGCGCGACGTGGTACCGGCGGTCCTGCCGCGCACATTGTCCGAATTCCAGGAGCGCAGGCCGGGCGCGGTCATGCCGAAGCCATGGCATGCCGCCATGCTCGTGGGCCGATGCCACCACATGGAAGTATGGCTGGGATGCGAACGGCACCTGTACGTGGTGGGGCCGGCCCGTTCGGGCAAGACCGTGTGCGTGGTCATCCCCGCCGTGGTCGAGGCCCCGGGTTTCGTCCTTGCCACCTCGACGCGCGGCGACATCATCAAGGCGACCCGTTCCCTGCGCGAGCTTGGCGTGACCGACCGTACCACGGGCGCCGTGTACGGGGCGCGCGGCGAGGGAACCACCCACATCTTCGACCCGGAAGGCGTCGCGGAGAACGATCCGCAGACCCGTCACAACATGTTCTGGACACCTTTGCAGGGCTGCGACGACCCGGCCACGGCCATGCGCCGCGCACAGACCATGATCGCGATCACCGGCATGGGATCCGGCTCCAACAACCAGGAGTGGGGCGTGTCCGCCGCGCAGTACGTGCAGGCCATGCTGTATGCGGCGGCGATCTCGGATAGGACCATCAACGACTGCTACAAGTGGAGCCGGTCGCCGGAGGCCGCGCAGGAGGCCGCCGACCTGATCCGCCACAACACGCCACAACGTGAGATGAACCAGTGGGCCGCGACGTTGAACGCACTGCCCCACGTCGACCCGCGTCAGAAGGACTCGCAGTGGTTCGGCGTGATGAACGCGTTCGCGATCCTCGCGAACCCGGACGTATGCGCGCGCATGGACCTGTCCCCCTCGGACCCGCGACTGATCGACCCGAAGAGCATGGTGTTGCGGGGCGACACCGTGTTCGTGCTTTCGAAGCCGCGCCGCGAACATGAGGCCGCCATTACCGCCGGCATCTTCGTGAGTCTGCTGCTCGACACGTTCCAGGAGGCGTGCCAGGACCTCGCGTTCGACCGGACGTCCGGCTCACGCGGCAAGATCGAGCCTCCCGTACGATTCGTGCTCGACGAATTGTCGAACCTGGAGGCGTGGCCGGGCCTGCGCAACGCCGTCACGCAGGGCGGCGGCAACGGCTACCAGGTCATCATCGTCGAGCAGTCCCGCCAGCAGATGGCCGACGAGAAGGACGGTTACGGGCGCAACGTGGAGCGGACCGTGTGGGAGAACTGCCACAAGGTCATGCTCAAGGGCGTGTCCGACGATGACACGCTCGACTGGTGGATCAGCCAGATCGGCCGGCATGGACGCACCAGGGAGGAACGCAACTGGAATCCGGGCCAAGGGCCGATCGGCGGATTCTCAAGCCGTCACGAACGTGAGGATTCCGTCACGAGACGGGAATTGAGCATGCTCCCACGCGGATATGCGATGGTCGAACCGTTGGGACAGCAGCCTGCCCTGGTCGAGACGATCCAGTTCATGAGACGCAACTGGTGGCGTCCGGGCCTCGAGCGGATCCAACCGCGGGCCAGGTCGTGGCAAGGGCATGGGACCGGCAGGGACGGAGGCGTGAGGGTCGATGGACGTCGATGAGCATTACCGGCGGATGATGCAGGCCGCCGGCTCCAAGGAGGGCCGGCGGGATCCGGGAACGGAACGTCACATGGCGCAGGACACGTTCGATTTCGGCGACGAGATCGAACGGACGGAACCGGAAGCCGTTGCCGACGCGGACGCCCGCCGGCAACGGTCCGTGAAGGCCGACGACCTGGAGCCTGTCACTCCCATGGGAGCCGACTACCGTTCCGACCAGGACCAGGCGGTGCAGGATCTGGTCGATTTCGCACGGGAACGGTTCGCCCGGATCCGTGGCGCCAGCATGCCGGGGCCGATGGTGAACAACCTGATCACGCTCGCCCGCGAGATGTTCGACCCCGCTCCCGTGGAACCGGAGTATGGGCCGGGCCGGTGGGCGAACATGCGCCAGACCGACCTGAAGAAGGAGATGACCGTCGCCCGTCCGGTGGACCTGTTGGGAGCCCCGCCCCGTCGCGACATCGACCTGATGATGCTGCACACCGTGCGCATGGGCGTGTTCCTGACCACGCACTATCCGTCGTGGGACCAGACGCTGCCTTCCTGCTGGCTGTTGCATGATGACATCGTCCACGAGGTGTTCAGCCTCAAATGCTACATGGACCTCGTGGTGGGCAGCGGCAACGGCGGCCTGTACATGCCGACCCTGCAGGCGTTGATCCATCAGGCGTTGGACCGGGTCAAGGACGATCTGAAGGATTCCAACGCGAAATCCGACGATCACCGGCATCATCTCTCCGATACGGAGGCCCGGGAACGTGAGGCCGCGCGTCGCGCGACATACGCGCAATGGTACCGGCATGAGGGCGAATGGGCTCCGGTCGTGGATCCGGGTCTTGACGAACATGAACGGGCCGAAGCGATCCGACGGCAGGACTTCGATCCGGGATACTGGGGCTACCGCATGCAGGAGATCGACGGAATGACCGGCGAGATGACGCCGGCCGCATCGTTCATGACGGATCAGGACGCGTTGGACGACATCGCACACCTGCCCACGGGCCATCATGTCGAATACGAGGCTGAGGTCAGTGACGGGATCCTACGCTCCGACCTGGCCGCATGGCGTGTCGAACTGGAGGCGACACGCCATGATTTCGAGCGGGCGTTGGCCCGTGATGACGACGATGCCCGACGGGACGTGTTGAAACATGCGGGCCTGCTCGAGGAGAAGGCGCGACGCCGTTGGCTGGAATACCGGTCACTGGAATCGAAGGAACGCGACCGGCTCGACCGCGCCCTGTCCGCCGCGGGCCTGCGTCTTCGCGACGATGGCGGGAGCATGCGCGGGGAGGACCGCCGACGGCTCATGGACGAGACGCGACGGATCCGCGACGTACTGCGCGAGCATGGCCGCAGCCCGTCCGACGACGGGTACACGCCGTTGCCGTTGGACCTGCAGCGTGACGACGTGGAACTGTTGGAACGTTTGACGGACAACGGCACCGGCACGTTCGACCGGATCGAACGGCTTCTTGGGACGATCGGAAAGGTCTTCGACGATGAACGGCATGAATGAGGGCATGCGGCCGAGCCTGTTCGACCAACTGGGCGGAGGCGACGGGCAGGACGATCTCGACTGGTTCGAGGAGATGAAGGCCTCCGGCACGCGGGACGGCGGGACGGAGGAACGTTCCCGTCGCCGGCGCGCAAGGAGCCGGACGGACGGGCATGGGATCGCCATGGCCGAAACGGATCCGACCGTACCGGAGACGGCTCCCCTACCGATGCCCGCGGGGAAGGCCACGACGGGCGGACCCGCCGCGGATGGGAGCATGACGTGGCCGGAACGGCCCACGATTCCGCCGGGGTCCGCCGTGCCGTCGCTGGTGAGCGCATCCGAAGACGCGGACGGCATGACGAACCCGCCGATAGGCCCGTCCATCACACTGACGGTAGACGTTCCCCTGCCCGCCGGCGACGCTTCGTCCATCACGCCGGCCGAGACGTGCAAGGGCATGAGGGAAAGCCTGCAGGCCGTGGCGGACCATGACGATCCCGCCGACGGCGGACCCGCCCGCGCGGGGAAATGGCCGCATCGGATCCTGATCGCCGTATGCGTGCTCGCCGTCCTTCTGACCGGCCTGGCCGTCGTCGGCGGAAAGGCCCGGGAGAACGCGCTTCTGGAGGCGTCACGGCACGTCACATCGTCGATGGACGCGTTGAAGGGCGCGAACGGCAAGGCGCGTGGGATACTCGGCTCGTACGGGAGCGATGACCTGTCCGATCCGGACCTGCTCGACGAACTCTCCGCCCAGGTGAAGACCAATCGCGTCATCCTCGGAACCTCCCACGACGGACTGGACGCGAAGCGGGCCGAATCATTGGCCGGCAAGGCCGACATGGCCACGAAACGCACCCTCTCACTGAACGGGAAGATCAAGACTTCCGCCGCCGACAGGAAACGCGAGACCGCCTCCAAGAAGCTGCGGGAGAGTCTTAAAAAGGCCAGGAATCTGAAATCCTCCGTCAAATCGGAGGATTACGTCAGGAGGGCCCTGTCCGATCTGGACAAGGCCATCGGGCAGGCCGAATCATTGTCCGACGACGCGACGGCCGACCGGATCGACAGGGTTCGTGTCCGACTCGACAAGGCATACGGGAGCGTGTCCACGCTCGTCGAGGAGAAACGCAAGGCGGACGAACAGGCCAAAGCCGAGGCGGACGCGAAGGCCAAGGCCGAACAGGAGGAACAGGCACGCCGTCAGACGCAGTCCCAGCAGACCACGACGCCCCAATACCAGGCCCCATCCTCCGGCGGCGATATCGGAGGCTCGCACAGTGGTTCCGGTAGCGGCTCCTCCTCCGGACAGGCGGATTCCGGGAACTCCGGCGGATGGAGCGTACCCGCACCCGAAACCGATGACGGCCTGCCCGAATCCGATTCGAGCCTGTGAACGACAAGGAGCATCACATGTCAGGAAGCAAACGTCCCGCATCGACACCGTCCCAGGTCCGTCAGGCACGCGTATGGATCATCATCGCCATCATCGGCGTGCTGCTGATGGTCCTCGCGTTCAACCCGTGGCGTTCCACCGGTGGCACGGCCACGGGATCCGCCTCCGCATCATCGTCCGCCACCTCGTCCGGACACCCGTCGAAAAAGGTGCGGAACGGGACGTTGGAACAGCAGGCGGCCACGATGTTCACCGGGGATGCGGAAAGCATCGCCGACGAGGTACGCGAACTGCTCAACGCCCCGGAGGACTCCAACGTGGACACGCTTTCGAACCTGCTGTACCGTCACGACCATCAGGATCTCGCGGAGGCGAGCGACCTGTACGACGCCATCGGCTCCGAAAGGCCGGTGGAACTGATCCGTGCGCTGGCACGGCAATGGTATCCGCAGGCCATGCAGGCGGCCATAGACGCGAGACTCGATGATCTCGAGTCCGCACTGTCCGGTGCGGGCAGGGCGGCCGACCGGCTCGACCGATTGGGTTCGTCCGACGCATCCTGCAAGAGCCTGCGCGACGCGTACGAGACCGCGAAATCGTTGGTGAACGGCAAATCCCAGGATTACGACGCGCTGACCAAAGCCCAGCAGGACCTCACGTCCGCGACGTCGGGCTGCGCCGCGAGCCTTGAGGGAGACCAACTGACGAAGGTCTTCGGCCAGGCCCAGGGATCGACCGACGACACGGATGGGGGTGACGGACGGTGAGCGCGACGAACCAGTCCTGGAGAATGCTGTTGCCCCATGACGGCATGATCGGCATGAGCCCGCAAGTGGGACGCGTCAGCGTGCCCATGGCGGGCATCACCCGGCTGCGTACCTCCGACGGGCGCAGGTGTCCGGCCCTACGCGGCGTCTGGAGCGAGGGAGGCCGGAGCCTGTACGTGCTGCTGGTGCCGTATGACGGGCGCGTGTCGAGGATGATGCGGGACGTCAACCGTGGGGACGTCATCGAGTTCGTCGGCATGTCCGGCGAACGGCGTGATGCGGGAGGAGACACCCATTACGCGGTCGTCGTCCATGACATGAACGTGGTCAGAACCAACGCCAGCCGTATGGAAGGCGGGAACTGAACGCGTCCACGGACATGGCCGTGCCGGTCATGCCAGAGGGTTCAGGATATCTCTCGGACTCCTTCAAGGTGTAGGATCCCGGACCGTCCAGTGGATCGTTCTCGAACACCATGAAGTACCGGTAGCCGTCTCCGACGGCGTTCACCCACATGTTGCCCAGGTTGAGCTTGTCCCGGCTGTCGTCGCCCTTCAGCATTTCACCCTTGGTCTCGATGGCGAGTATCCGGCCCGTCCTGGTCATGGACAGGAAGTCCGGGTAATGGTTGAGGAAGCCGTTGATGGAGAACTCTCCCCCGTGTGATTCCTTGATTCTATGCCACCGGAGAATGTTGCCGCAGTTGTGGCCAGCATGTCGGCCATTCTGCGTTCCAGACCGTTCATATCGTTTTCCTCGAGATGGATCTTGTCGGCGAGCTCCGCATCCAACTCCTCCGGCATCGCCGACGCGACCGGCCCGCCCGGACTCACCGCCGGCTCCGGTTCCGCCGCCGGTTTCACGGGTCCCGTTTTTCTTGGTTTCCCAGGCTTTTCGAGCTTCATGGTCGGTTCGGTCATGGTCTTCTCCCCGGACTGGTCGAGCATCCGCCGCTTCCAGCTTCCCAACGGCCGACGGATCCACGTCCAGTTCGGTGGCGACCTCACACGACTCCGGCCCACCGGACGCGACCGCGACCACCGCCTTGCATCTCAGCTCCTCGGGTACTGGCCCGTGGCGCAGCCTGTGCTGGCCGGGGGCGAGCCCGTCGATCCACGCGGTGAACAGCGCCTTGCTCTTCGGATAACCCAGACACCGCATCATGCTTGCCATGTAACGTCCGTACGGGAGACAGTCATCGACCGCCGCGCATTTCTGCCCATCCGTGTCACGAAGCCGATGCGCGCCATGCAGGATGGCTCGCCCGTCGTCCGTTCGCGCCCCGGTCCCGGCACCATGCCTTCAGCGACGGTTCCAACGGGTATCCGAGCTCATGAATCACGGTCATGGAACTGAAATCGTACCGTTCGTAGAGATCGACTGCGTGGTCGTGCTACTTCTTATTGCACACCACCATAAATAAAAGGGTTCTCTTCCCGTTCAGGGAGTCCAAGAAAACGTCACCACATCGGATTAGTCACGAAACGCCGACTTGACTAAATACAGAGGTGCAGAGGTGCCAGACTGCGCGTCGGCCGCGGCGTCGTTCAACGGTGGATCGGCAAAGCGTCGTTGCGTGCCTTTCAGACACATCAGCGAAATCGAAAGAGGGATCCGTGACCTACCCGGACTCGAAAATAGAATCATCGACTGGCTACGACCGCCCATCAGACAAAACCAACACACCGACGCGCTTGACAATGTATCAGGAACGTCAAAATGCAATTTAGCCAATTTTAAGTGTGTCCTCTGTGCCAAAGCGCTTAAATTGTTAACATGGCTAGAATCACTGTGTATGATGTCGCAAAAAAAGCTGGTGTATCGACCGCAACGGTCTCCTTTGCTTTTAGACATCCGGATAAGGTAAAAGATGATACCAGGGCCAGAATCCTGAGGATTTCTGAGGAGTTTGGTTATGTGCCCAGCGGTAATGCCCAAGGACTCGCTAAGGGTAGCACCGACACTTTGGGCATGTATGCATTCGATATGTTGCTGGAAAGACCTCAGGGAAGCAACCTTGAGGATGATTGGCCTGATGTTTCCCCCAGATCCATCGACGAGCCTCTGGACGGTGACGAACCCAACGTTCTTGTATATCCGTTATACGTTGATGAGGTGCTTCGTGGTTTCGAACTCGAATGCTGGAAGAGTGGCAAGGGAATACTTATGGGAGCCGCCTCGGAAAGGGATGATCACAGATCGGTAACGGATATCGCCGGCCGCGTTGATGGACTGGCGCTGATGCCAAGCGGATATAACGATGCGCTTCCTCTTTCCATGTTGGCGAAGACCATCCCGCTTGTAATGGTGGGTGTGGGCGATGAAAAACTGCCGGCCGCGTACCTGCAATGCGATAACGCATCGGGCATGAGGCAGATCGTCGACCATCTTGTCGATGTTCACCATATCAACGATATGGCATTCGTCGGCGGTGTCAATGATAAAGCGTTCGAGAGCGGCGCCGACACTGATGACGTCGTCTCGCGTTATGACGCGTTTAAAAAATATCTCGAGGAACGCGGGCTGGACTCCAGAGGGGCGTTGTTGGATGACTCTTTCGCCACGTCTGATGAATATTTGGTCGGCCTGTGTGAGGCGATAGAATCTAATCGGTTGCCGCAGGCCTTGGTGTGCGGCACTGATCAGACGGCCTTTGGCGTGATTAGACTGCTCGCGGATTCCGGAATCCGCGTCCCTGAAGACGTCATCGTCACCGGCTTTGACGGCATCTTGGCGGGCAGGCTGATGACTCCACACCTAACGACCGTCCGTCAGCCTATGGAGGATCTGGGACGCAAGGCTGCACGGATGCTGCTTTCCAGGAATGGGAAGCCTTGGGAAAAACCGGAGAAACGAATATTGCCCGTTCGTCTCGTCGTGCGCGGTAGCTGTGGGTGCCCCTGATGAAATAAAACTCAGAAGCACGAAGCCTTATTGGCGTGTCTCCTTGACTTAAAACAATCTAAGCGCTTAAATATAAGCGTCAGTCTAACCGCTTAGATTGATGCTCATATTTAATAAGGAGTTTCAATGATGAAATCGTTTTTCAAGGCGGCTGTCGCGGTGGCCGCAAGTGCGGTCATGGTTATCAGCATGTCCTCGTGCGGGCGATCCGCAAGCAGCGCGGATTCCGATCCCGATGCGGTCAAGGCCATCGATTCAAGCAAGGCCACCGGCGGCCTGACCATCTGGGCCATGGGCAACGAGGGCGACCTGCTGGGTGATTTCGTCAAGGGATTCGAAAAGGAGAACCCCGACGTCAAGGTCAAGGTCACCGCGATCCCATGGTCCTCAGCGCACGACAAACTCCAGACCGCCATCGCCGCGGGCAACGGTCCCGACCTTGCGCAGATGGGCACCACCTGGATGGCCGATTTCTCCAACTCGTTCTCCACCGTGCCCGACAACCTCGACATGTCCGACTTCTCCAATGGCTCCAAGGCTGCGGGCCAGGTCGACGGGAAACAGCTCGGCGTGCCTTGGTACATCGACACCCGAGTGCTGTACTACCGCACCGACATCGCCGAGATGGCTGGTTGGAGCAGAGCTCCGAAGACTTGGGATGAGCTTAAGCAGATGGCTAAGGACATGCAGAAGGTCGATGGGGTCAAATACGGCATGAACCTCAACCCATCTGGCACTGACGCGTTCCTCGGAACTTTGCCGTTCTCCTACTCGGCCGGGGCGTCCTTGACTAACAAGGAACAGACGAAATGGACTTTCGAAGATGCTGGCATAAAGAAGGGACTGAACTTTACCACCAGTCTCTACAGGGACGGTGTGGCGGATGTTAACGCCGACGTAAGCCCCGGCGCTGACATAGCGAACTTCGTATCCGGCGACACGCCGATGATGCTGCAGGGTCCGACCGCCGTCAGCCAAATCAACGAATTGGGTGGCGACGGTTTCGAATCCAAGTACGCCACCGTGGTCCTGCCGTCGATGGACGGCTCTTCGGGCCCTGCCACGTCCTTCGTCGGCGGTTGCGACCTCGTGACGTTCAAGGACTCCAAGAACAAGCAGTCCGCATGGAAGTTCATCCAATGGGCCAGCAAGCCCGAGACACAGGCCAAATGGTACGAAAAATCTTCCGATCTGCCCGCCTCCCAGAAGGCATGGGACGACGACGCACTCTCCGGCAATGACAAGCTCGCGGCGTTCGGCGACCAACTGAAGAACACCATGGCCCCGCCGGCGCTGTCCACCTGGTCCCAGGTGTCCTCCGCCGCCGACCGGATCCTCGAACAGATGAACAAGGGACAGGTCTCCGTCGACGAGGGCCTGAAGAACCTGCAGTCCGAAGCTGACTCCATCGGAACGGGAAACTGAGCATATGGGATTCGGAACAAAAAAGGCGAAGACGGAGGGCTCTGACAACGTCCTCCGCCGACGTCGGACGATTCTCGCATGGGGATTCGCTCTGCCCTTTGCGGTCGTGTTCTGCGTGTTCATGCTGATCCCCCTCCTGTCCTCGATGGCGATGTCCTTCACCGACATCACCTCCAAGGACCTCCGCACCCCGTTCAACGTCAACTTCGTGGGACTGGACCAGTACATCGCCCTGTCCCACGACCACCGCTTCCTGCATGCACTGGGCGTCACCGGTATCTTCGTGCTCGTAGGCCTGCCGATCACCATGGTGATCGCCCTCGCGTTCGCAGCGGCCCTCAACAAAGGCTCCAAGCGCCTTAACGCGTTCTTCAGAGCATTGTTCTACGCTCCGGTCGTCGCCAGCGTGGTCGCGGTCTCCGTCGTGTGGAGGTATATCCTCCAGAAGGATGGGCTCCTCAACCTGCTCTTGTCCGTCTTCGGCATCGCCGGTCCGGACTGGCTGCACGACACCCGTTACGCCCTGCCCGCACTGATGGTCATGACCATCTGGCGCAACATGGGAACACTGATGATCATCTTCCTCGCCGGCCTGCAGGCCATCCCCGAGGAGCTGAAGGAGGCCGCGGCCATCGATGGCGCGGGAAAATGGCGCACCTTCCGCAGCATCACACTCCCGCTGCTCAAACCCACGCTTCTGCTGGGAGCCGTGCTCCTTTCCGTCGCCTACCTGCAGTTCTTCGAGGAATCTTTCGTAATGACCCAAGGAGGACCGCTCGACTCGACGCTCTCCGCCGCGTACTACGTGTACCAGAAGTTCGGTTTCGGACAGTACGGTATCGCCTCCGCGGCCAGCTGGGTGCTGTTCATCATCATCGCACTGGTCAGCATGCTCCAGTTCCGCATTCTCAGGGAGGATTGAGATGACAGACATGACAGTCGTAGCCTCGAAGCCGCAAAGCAACAAGCAGTCGCTCTGGCATCGATTCGTCAAAGGGCGCGGCCTTTCCTACTGCATCTTGGCGGTGATCGGGGTCTTCTGGATCTTTCCGTTCCTATGGATGGCGCTGGGCTCCCTGAAGACCCAGAGGGAGATCCTCGCCAAACCACCGAAGCTCCTGCCCGAGCACGCCTCGCTCGCCAACTTCGCGAAATGGTTCGGGGAACTGAATTTCGGCATCTATTTCACCAACAGCATGGTCGTCGCCGTGATTACCGTCCTCGGGAACATGGTGTTCTGCTCCATGGTCGGATACGCCCTGGCGAAGATGGACTTCGCCGGCAAGAATATCCTGTTCGGCGCCGTCATGGTGACGCTCATGGTTCCGAGCGTGGCCACGTTCGTCCCCCTGTTCGTGATCATCTCGAACATGGGTCTCGCGAACTCCTACGCAGCGCTCGTGTTGCCGTTCCTATGCCAGCCCATCGGCGTCTTCCTGATGCGCCAGTTCATCTCGGGCATTCCCGACGCACTGATGGAAGCTGCGAGAGTTGACGGCGCCGGTGAGCTGCGCATATTCTTCCAGATCGTCCTTCCCCAGTGCGGGCCGCCGCTGGCGACGCTGTCCATCCTCACGTTCCTGTCCTCCTGGAATAACTTCCTGTGGCCATTGGTCGCGGCCCAGACCGAGGAGAAGTACACGCTGCCCGTGGCCCTGTCCCTTTACTCCACCGGCCAGAACGCCACGAACTACAGCGTCCTGCTCGCCGGAGCCGTGCTGGTGGTCACCCCGATCCTTCTCCTGTTCGTCTTCCTGCAGCGCTACTTCATCCAAGGCGTCGCCGGAACGGGCATCAAATAGAAAGACATGATATGAGAGAAACATACGAGTTCCCGCAGGAATTCATCTGGGGCGCATCCACGGCCGCACACCAGATCGAGGGGAACAACGTCGCGAGTGACTGGTGGGCCAGGGAGCACGCCGAATGCACGGACCTCAGCGAACCGTCGGGAGACGCGGCCGACAGCTACCACCGTTACGGCGAGGACATCAGAATGCTCGCCGACGCCGGATTGGGCATGTACCGCTTCTCTATCGAATGGGCCCGCATCGAGCCCGCGGAGGGCTGCTTCTCCAAGGCACAGCTCCTGCACTATCGTCACATGATCGATGCGTGCCATGAGAACGGCATCGAGCCCATGGTCACGCTGAACCACATGACATTGCCACTATGGCTCGCAGTCAAGGGCGGATGGCTCAATGATGGGGCAGTTGACTATTTCGACAGATACGTACGATACTTGATGCCGATACTCCACGACGTCACTTGGGTGTGTACCATCAATGAGCCGAACATGGTCGCATTGACCCGTGGCGGGACCGAAGGCAGCGACTTCGTGTCTGCCTCGCTGCCCGCACCCGATCTGGACATCTCCGCCGCGCTCGTCGAGGCGCACAGGGAGGCCCGAGGAATACTGTCCGAGAATCCGCGTATCAAGTCCGGATGGACCATCGCTTGCCAGGCGTTCCACGCTATGCCCGGATGCGAACAGGAGATGGAGGAATACCAGTATCCACGAGAGGACTACTTCACCGAGGCCGCAGCCGGGGACGACTTCATCGGGGTGCAGGCCTATCTAAGGACCTTCATCGGCAAGGATGGACCTGTGCCAGTCCCCGAGGACGCGGAACGCACCCTCACCGGCTGGGAGTACTTCCCGCCGGCGTTGGGCATCGCAATCCGACACACGTGGAATGTCGCCGGACACACGCCGATAATCGTCACTGAGAACGGCATCGCCACCGCCGACGACCGCCGGAGGATCGACTACACCTTCGGCGCCATAGCTGGCATGCACGATGCGATGGCTGACGGTGTCGATGTGAGAGGATACCTCCACTGGTCCTTGCTTGACAACTATGAATGGGGCTCGTTTGCCCCGACATTTGGATTGGCCTGTTGGGATAAGGACACATTCGAACGGCATCCGAAACCGTCCCTGAATTGGCTGGGAATGATTGCGAAGACAGGTGTCATGTCACGATAGAAGGCCTTTCCCATTTCCGGAAAGGATGTGCAGCCGTGGAGTCTACGGCCATTGATCGGCTTCCTGTCTGCCTCGCCAGGTTCGTCCTCGCGTTCCGCATCGATTCCTCCCGGAATCTTGTCAGCCGTCGGGTTCCGCTCAACCCCGGCACCGTCATCGTTTTCATCAAGTTCTTCATCGTCCACGACTCCTCCGGCCATCTTCAATTTATTTCATGCAAGCTACCGCGGAGGAATGATGATCGCTCGGTATGTGGCACTGTGAGCGAATGTACAGCCACTTGTTTCGTCGAGGGAATAGGACTGGAGGCACTCGGTAGGGATGGATAAGCCGAGATAATGTGGGCGACATGTTGGCGCGCGGCGCATCAAACTAGCACAACGTTTATTTCCGGTGATTTTGACGTCGCATGACCACCTTGAACTCATACGTCGAATCGGTCCGTCGAAATGACATGCAGGGCGTATCACTTGTCACTTTGGAGATCTTCTCGTTGATGTCTCGGACGCTTTCCACAATCTTTTGCTGGGAATCGTCCAGAGAGTTTTGGACCTTCACGCACAAGTCATCCAACTTCCTATCGATTTCATTCTCAGTATTCCGGGAATCGTTCTTCCTCCCGTCATTTTCTATGGCATTCCAGAAGATGTTGAGAATTTCCAACGGATATGAGATGACGAGCAGAGCTATCATCGCTTTTCCGACATCCTCTTTTTGGATGAGTTCCGTCATTCCCGGTATGACATTCATCAAACCGCCCAGAAGAAAGAAAACAAGGAGATAGGAGAGCATTCTCCAAGCGTTTATCTCGAACTCATTATTCCTGACGGGCTTACGCCTGTTCAACCACGCGATTATCTCCAGCACCAGCAGTGCGGTGACAAACATGAGTTCCATCAAGCAAAAGAGCGCGTTCGCCATCTCCTGCTCTTCACTCCAATCGTATTGGAGTTCGATGATCCTGAGTGAGCAAATCACGAAAAGGAAATATATGATTTGCCAGGCAAAAGATTCGCGGTGCGTACGAAAGCCCCTAACCCATAGGCCCCAAAGCATGACCGTGAGCAAAGAAGGCCATGACCAAATGAGTTGAAGCAAGTTCTTCTGATCAAAAGCATGACCCAGGATATACAGGGGAAAAGCCACGAATACGGCAAACCCGGAGAGAAAAAGCATGACGTAAGACAACAATTGTTTGAGCAGGTTCCCCACGGTTTTAATGTGCATGGATGCATTCCTCCTTCTGGCTTTCGGAGACATGGCCAATCCTACCCGGACGATCAGCCGGACGACTGCCTGTCCCCTATGAGCCTCCTGAAACGTCCATTTGCGGGACGCCACCATGCAATTCGGCCAAAACTAGAACAGTGGCACTTCCGACATCTCGGCGTTCTCACCGTGATGCTCCTCGTTGCTCTGGTCGAAGCGGCAGTACCGGCATTCCCCGCACGGGACGAGGCCGTCCCTGTGTTCACGGGCCGTGTTCACGCCGAACAGATCGGATGTGGTGAACACCTGCCAGGAGGCGTCGAACGTCTGCCAGTGGCCCGTATCCTCCGGATCGGCCGCCTTCACCGACGCCGAGCGCGAATCACGCACTCGCTCCAACCTCGCCTGCTTCTCTGCACTGCGGGTCTGTGCGACGGTCGGGACGCTGGTCTGGCTCGGGAAGACAGTCACGCGTTGAGGGCCGACCGTGATCTTGCATTGATAGACTTCCAGCACATCCCCTAAAGCCCTTTTGAATTTCCGTTTGAAGTCCTTGAGCTCGGAATCGGAGCCGAACTGTTGGTAGAGCTGCTGCCAGCTGATCGTGGCCGGCTCGTGCAGGTTGTAGACGCGCTTGGTCAACCACCAGTAGATGTCAATAGCCATCGGCTTTTTCAGCGCCGAGACCACCTTGAGATCGACCGGTACCGGATTATCCCGCAGCATATCCACATATTCGGAACTGAGCCGCACCCAATTGTCCACTATCTTGCCTTTTCCGTGAGGGAAGATTCGGGTTCGACCAGTCGATCGGGTACTTTTCGGGAACGGTGAAGTTCACGCCCTAGCTCGTTGATTCAGTGTTGTTGCTAATGATGTATACGCAATTTGAACAGTCGCTCCATTTGCGGCTTGATGCTCTTCAGCTGGCGTCTGCCAATGTGTTTGAACAGTGCGGTTCATGCCATGCTCTATGCGTCCCGAAACAGGGGCAAATGACGTGAACATATGTGCATTCACTCGGATCACGATGCAATCCAGCATGCCCGGGAAATCTGGAACCCCATGGTCGGCCGAGGCTTTTTAACGGTCGCAGGCAAGCCCGACGGTCCCCTCCATAAAAAAGAAATCAAATAAGATTTATATAATGATTTATTATATCGATTATATATAGAAATTATGGAGGTAAGGTTAGGATCGCGGCCATGGGGGTATGTTTGCCGTCAAATCGCTAACACACGCTAATCGAATTGATGACACAATCCTGACCATTTATAACTGAGGTAAGGCATTAATCTGGTCAGTATTAAAGAAGGGGGTGCCAATAGTGAACATATGGTGGCGCAGAGCAGTAGTTTATATTCTCCGTATAATATTACCTGCCTCGTTGCTATCGCAGTTGGTGGGTAGTGTTTTTTGCGGAAGATCTTCCCCCGGTGGGGCCATAGGGTTCTGGATTGATTGCTCTTCTGCGGTCGTTGTCCGTGTGATTTCTTCCTGGTCTACACGCAATGGACAGTCTTGGGCACACCGCCTCTTGAGGATACAAGTACTCGATCAGGATTCCAATCTGTCCATATCCGGCATGAGAATGGGTATACGAGAGGTAGCGCACTTGGCCGATTTCGTGTCACCTTTCATCGGATTCCTTTGGCCTTTATGGGACAACGGGGGACGGACCTTTGCAGATAAGATCGTTAGGACTATCGTAATCGCTGAAAAATAGGTATACTTGAAGTGACGCAAAGACGCGTTGCTAATTAAAACATAAAAAGTGGATTTAGCCTAATAAACATTATCACTTGACCACTACCGGAAATTCTGTTATCTACACTAACCAGTAGGTGTTACAGGGGCACCTAATGCCCTCAAGGTGGATGGCCTGAACGAAAGAAGAACATATGAAAAAGCAGATTCTGTCCGCTTTTGCAGTAGTAACAGCTATTAGTATCGTAGTCATCACTCCAACCACGGCATTGGCCGATGACATAAAATACAGTCAGTCGATATATGAAAAAATAGGAATGGACAGATCGGAAATAGTCTCTTGGGTTCAAGATTCGAGGCAAAACGTATACGGGAAGACGGAAGATGAGGTGATGCAATATCTGATTGCATCGGCAGAGGAAGAGCGATCTTCTAACATCCAAACAGATAACGCAATTACACGCGGTTCTTGGTCAAATCAATGGTTTTCTAGAGGAGTTTGGATCGCACGCGATGGCATGTGGTCGCTATCTCTGCAACCTACTTGGTGGGCTGCTGCAGCCACTCCAACGCGCTATTATTATGCTGAATCGGCAGGGGCAACGATTCCTCCACAATTTAGTTCGAGTCGCCATTGGACAGCCTATCCGACTGCATCAAAAATGATGAAAGAACAATTTGATTGCCACGTCAGGTATGGCACTCTCAAAACACCATACAATCTTGAACCTTCTAGGACATCAATAAGCCAGATCACCTGTAACTGAAGTGAGGTGGTGCCATGTATGACAAGATTCCTGGCCTGCTTTATTCGACAGGCGCCTTATTTACCATTGTTTCTTGGGTCTTCATCTTATTCTCGAGAAACATCCATCCAAAGAACAAAAAGATTCTCATACTGCGGTTATCCATCATTTGGATGCTGTTCTTTGCAAGCTCCGTACTGATGCTTGTATCGAACCTATTTTTCGATGTGTGCGCGGGCTTCCTGGATCCCGATGTCCTCGATTTCTACAACCAGAGGTTTATACGGCTGGCGCCAGCAGCGACCTGTGTGATGAACTTCTGTGTATCCACGTATTGTTCCATGAACCTTGTCAAGGAGTACACGAGGATCAAGTAACGTTACATCATATTCGATTCGCTTGTCGGATCAGTCGGTGTCGCTCCGAATCGAGACGCTGACCGATGCCGATGCAGTTCACGCTGTTCGCAGACAACGGGTAGAAGCCGTCCAACACACCGGCACCATCCATGGCCACGTAGGTGACGGTGGTGACCCTGTCTAACGTGTTGAGTACATGACGGACCAGCCACGAGTCGAGCGAGGTTCCCTGCCTCAATGGAAGTCCGAGAGTTCGTCGCCGGGCTTGATGTGCCTAGATCTGGTGAAGACTACAGACATTGCGGATCCTAGTCGAGCAATTCTCTCAACTGGCGCGACATAGCCCTCTCTAGGGCGTCCCGGAACTCGTCGGACGCCTCGCCCATGGATTCATGCCCACGGGAAGATCTCATCGGCCCGGCCCGGCAGTGGTCGGGGCGTCTTTTCCGCGCCGTCGCCTTCCTGACGGCTACCGTGCCGGCGATGGGCTCGCCGGCCTCGCGTTCGCCTTCGAAACGCATGTCGTCGTGCCCGCCCCTCCTACATGTCGAGGCCGGGATCGTCGGACCTGTCGAGTCCGGGACCGTCGATGGGATCGGGCAGCGGCAGCGTACCGGATCCGATGCCGGCCCACGGGTCGACGCCGGAGGTCTGGATGGCGTCGGATTCGACCGGCTCCAAGGATCGGCTCAGGTTATCGGCCCACGGGTCGCCCTCCCATGGATCACGGCCCTGCAGGCCGGCCTCGTAGATTCTCACGTCGATGAGGTCCACGGTCTCCTTCTCATCGAGCCGCATATCGTCGAGAGGTTCCGCTTTCGTCGTTTCGCCGCCGTCGAGGCGCATGAGGCTTGGATGCGTACGCCCGCTCGGATCCATGTCGACCCCCGCGGTGAAGACGGTGCCGTTGTCGATGTCTATCAGGACCTCCACACGGGCGGGGTCCGTGGTTCCCACCGGGTTTCCGGTGTCGTTCATGCTGATGGTGACGTGCGGGTTGTCGGCGTATCGGCGTTCGAGCATGTTGTATTTAGTCAAGTCGGCGTTTCGTGATTAGTCACGAAAATTTTTCGGTTTTAGTCAAGGAGCGTTCCGGTCTGTT